>Ga0209589_1008760_pt1 | contig 15641 bp, 9 predicted proteins | sample CowpeawhiteBW_FD_187525 | JGI IMG/M metagenome (GOLD analysis project Ga0209589, IMG submission 187525) | Root nodule microbial communities of legume samples collected from California USA - Cow pea white BW (SPAdes) (version 2) | ecosystem: Host-associated > Plants > Roots > Nodule | place: USA... | reverse complement strand
ACCTTCCAAGTTTCTGAATCATAATCCGCAAAGTACTGTAACTGCAGGATATGTATGACAATCTTAGCCGAAAAATTCAAGATGTGACAAGGAAACAAATTCCACTACAACTTGATGATGGAGAATTTGCAGTTTTCTATAATACAGAACAAAGAAACCATCCATCCATAATTAAGGTAACTAACATACAGCATACAGCAGTCAAATATATTCATGCATCTAACCAATGGAATATATGTATATACATATATATCTAAATAACTACACATACCTGTTAGACTTTACTGAAAAAAAAAAGAACAATATAAATTATTTACAAAAGAAATAATATTTTTAATATATACCGTTGCTTTGTGAAAATCATTCATATAATGAACAGTTTTCAATTTTGAAAATAACGTTTGTACAATTTTGTATTATACATGTATGTGGGGGTATATCATTCATGTAAAGAACACTTTTTAATTTGAAAATAATGTTTTTACGTTTCTGTATTATACATGTATATGGGGTATAGTTGTATTGGATTTTCACAAACTGTTAAATACAGTGACGCGCTCTTCATCTTTTATTTATCAAATATCTCTCTTTCATTTCTTTTGTTTCCAAAATTATAAACAATCAAATTATTTAGGTATATACTTTTATATGAAGATGTTTATCTTTTTGACACAGTTGTACTGATGAAAAAAGCACAAGAAAACCACTAAAAAAACTTACTTAAAGGGAAATTATCTTTTTTGACAAACTTAACAAAATTGCTAAAAATAGAATTAAAATAAAATAATTTTTTATTTTTTAATTAAATAAAGTAATAAATTAATATTTTTTTACTTAAATAGAAAACTTTGTTAAAACTTTTTTAAAAATCATTGTGAACCTATAACAGCTCTTACTTAAAATGTATGCACAGGTTATATTGGAGAATAAGGATGGTGTTTTTGATGGACTGCCTCACCTAATATACCTCTCTAGAGAGAAGAAGCCACATCAAACACATAATTACAAAGCTGGAGCTATGAATGTGTTGGTAAGTTTTTGTTAACTAACATTTAGTCCTGGAAGAAGTTAAAAGTAATGATAACTCGATTTATTTTGAATTAATGACTCACGCATTCTCATCATTCTTATTATGTGCAGACAAGAGTGTCCGGATTGATGACCAATGCCCCTTTTATGTTGAACGTAGACTGTGACATGGTTGTGAACAATCCCAAGATTGTTCTACACGCTCTAAGCATTTTGATGGATTCACAAAAAGGGGAAGACGTTGCTTTCGTTCAATGTTTCCAACAATTCTACGATGGAATAAAAAACGACCCTTTTGGAAATCAGTTGGTGGCTGTATTTGAGGTGTTTTTTTCTCAGTTTTAAATGAAGCTCTAAGCTTTCTCTTCTCACGTAAATTTTATCAAGAAACGATCTTTGTGAACCAACATTTTCTGGTTTAATATCTAATGTAGTACATAATACGGGGCATGGCGGGACTTCAAGGACCCCACTATTCAGGAAGTAACGCATTCCACAGAAGAAATGTTATTTATGGTCTTTACCCTGAAGAAATCGAGATCGGCAGAAAAGGTCTTTCCCTCTCATAAATACACGAAATTATCTCACTCATCATACATTTTCATGATCCAAAATTTCAGACGTACCCTTATGTAAAAAAATTTAATTTACATTGTGCTTATTAGTAGTTAATTCTCATATATATATATATGACTTTTTTTTATTCTTTAGCAGGAAAATTGGGTGAAAAGAAATTACTAACACAGCAATTTGGAAGTTCAAAGGAGTTTATAAAATCAGCAGATCATGCTTTGGATGGGAAAACAAACTTTCATAATGATAGCAGTCCTTCAGATTGTATTGAGGCAGCAATTAAAGTTGCTGGATGTGAGTATGAATGTGGTACTTGGTGGGGTGAAAAGGTACAAAGACTAAACAAAATTACTTTCCAAACTTTTTATCTTTTGCAAAATTTAAATTTTTGTTAACAAGCTTTCTGGGGAACTTTTAGATTGGATGGCTTTATGGATCAATGGTAGAAGATTTTCCAACAGGGTTGAACATTCATAGAAGAGGTTGGAGATCAGAGTGTTGCACCCCAGATCCTATTGCCTTCACAGGGTGTGCTCCAAGAGGATTACTCTCTACAATGGTGCAACAAAAGAGATGGGCCACAGGTCTCACTGAAGTCTTCTTTGGAAAGCATTCTCCAATTATGGGAATGATCTTCGGTAAGATCCAATTCAGGGCAGGTTTATCTTATTCTTGGCTCGCCAATTGGGGCTTGCGTAGTGTATTTGAAGTTTGTTACGCACTCCTACCACCATATTGTATAATCACCGATACCAGTATCTTTCCAAAGGTTAGATCATTGATCAAACTTCATTATCAAGGTTATAGCATTCACTATAGAAATGATTCACAGTTACTTTCTCATTGTTTTATTCCAGGGACATGGTCTGTGGATTCCAATTGCTCTTTTTGTGATTTACAGCGTACACACTCTTTTAGAGTACCTTAAAATTGGGTTGTCCATCAGATATTGGTGGAATAATCAGAGAATGAGCATAATAACAACCACAACTGCATGGTTTATTGGGTTTTTGAGTGCCATGGTTAAGCTAGCAGGGATATCTGATAATGTGTTTGAAATAACAGAGAAGGAACTCTCAAGTGATGGAAACGATGGAGATGCAGGAAGGTTCACCTTCGATGAGTCTCCAGTTTTTGTGGTAGGCACCACCATTTTGTTGGTGCAATTGGGAGCCATGCTGATAAGGTTTTTGAGGTTGCAACCAACTCACAGTGAAAATGGTTGTGGAATAGGGGAGTTCATATCTAGCACATATGTGGTTGTGTGTTACTTTCCGTACCTCAAAGGATTGTTTGGCAGTGGAAAGTATGGGATTCCACTGTCCACCATGTGCAAGTCAGCAATCTTGGCTTTTGTCTTTGTGCATTTCTGTAGAAAGTAACTTTACATGAATCTTCGGTGGCCATTGTTTTTGTCTTTAGTTGTATTTAGGTGTTAGTATGTGGTTGTTATTACCCATTGAAAGGTGACAAATAATTTGGAGAATACCATCACTTCTTCAGCTTCTACACCAACCACATTGTACGATGAATGTCAAATCTTTAATATTAATTCTTCAAGATAGTAAATTATCATTTATATTATAACTACATTTTTAGTGTGCCTAAATTTATCAATTTTATAGTATTAGTCATATAAAAATTACTTATAGTATGATTTAATTTACATAATTTATTACTATGATTATTATTATCTTTCTGTCACGTTCTTAAAATAATAAGTGTTTTTTAAGTTGAATGTAAAAATTGAAATGGAAGGAAGAGGTAAGGAAGAGATGAAAATAGAGAAAAGAAAGAAACCAAATAAAAAAAACAAAAAATATTAAAAATGGATGAAAACATGATTTTTAAATTTAAAAAAAAATAAATTAAATTAATATGAATAATAAAATATATATAAATATAATTAAATTATATAAAAAATATATAAAATAAATAAATAAATAAATAATGTTGGAGAGCCGTGGCTCCCTTATGTCCTTTAAAATCCCTGGACCAAACTAAAGCCCTGGACCAAGCTAAAGCTCTGAGATTGTTAACGAGGCAGTGTAATAATTCAGAATTTGTATTACTTGTGGTACCAAATTATTGGCGTTGAGTCATCAACTTTTCAAATAATATTGACAAATTTTAGTTGTGTAAGTCAGTCTGTGGGACTCTTACGTTTCATTTGTTTGGTAGAGGCCTAGTTGTAGTAGTAGAGAATAATACCATTCTTCATAATCGAACGTTGTGGTCTGGTTTCTAATTCCAGCAATGGAAGTGTAGGAAGTGCGGCGCTGTTCCGAAAGTTGGGGAAATATTATGGTTTTTAATATTTTTTAGTTGAGGATAGTTAGTTCATTTTCTTAGGACTATGGGGTGCTGGAAGAAAATATAGGCGTGCAGAAAGAAAGCACTCCTTCAAATTTGTATAAGAGAAATGGGTTTACTCTGTTTGTTTATATTGTCTTCATTTGGGGGGTTTCTTCTGCAACTCGAAACATTTATCATGTCATATAAACAAATTTTAAATTTCCAATTTATCCATCAAATAAAAATAATTATATTTTTATACTCTGTAACTCATCAAAACTAAGTTTTTTTTTTTTTCTAACCGACGTTGGCATTTGATGTCTTATTTAAATTTTACTGATATTAACATTCGGTACTTTATTTTTAGTTTTAATTTTCTTTTCGTTTTTTTTTCATTTATAAATGTCAACATCCAATTAAAATATATTAAAAAAATTCTATATACCAACATATTTATATATATGTATATATATTTTTTGTTTTATTTTTTAATTTACTTTTATTTTTTGTTATAAAATATATTAATATTTTATTAAATATATAAATAATATTTTATAAATTAAAAAAAAATAAAAAGTAAATAATATATATATATATATATATATATATATATATATATATATATATATATATAAACTGATTTTGAAATCTAGTTTTATATATGTACCAAATATCGATATGCAATAACGAAAAAATAAAATAGTTTTCGATGTCAATATCGGTAGAACAAAATTAAACATGTTGGCATCCATAAATGAAAGAAAAAACTATAATATCAGATATCGACAATCGAGACAAGAAAAATATAAAAAGAAAAAGTATTAGATATACATCATAAAATAAAATAAAATATCAGATGTTAGACGTTCGTTGAAAAAAAATAAACTTGAAAGTGAGTCACTTAGAGAGGAAAAAAAAAACTAGTTTCTTTTATTTAAGGGGCAAAGTGAAAATTTAAAAAATGTTTGGAAGTGTAAAAGAATTATTTGAAGGTGCAGAAATAAGCCCCTTTCAATTGGGTCAAAGAATGAATTTGGACTCATGAATTTGCGATACACAACTTCACTATTTTAAATCTTTTATTAAATTTAAAATCATTTTTTTAGAAAAAAAAGAAGCTATTTGAAACTATTTTTAATACTTTATAAAATTTATTTCTATAAATTATTGATAATTATTTTGATTCTCATTTATTTTTTCAAAATTAAAAAAATTATTCTATGAATCTTTTTAAAAATGAATTTTGCAACGAATTACCAATGAAACCTAAAATTAGTAAGAATTTTAGTTTAAATTCATATTGCAAATCAAATAAAATAAGTATAGTTGTAAATTTAATAGTGATAAATTGAATCAATAATTTTTTATTGAAATGTTAAAGTGTTTACAGAAATCAGCATAAATTATTTGATTAGAGACGTAATTGTAATTATTACAAACTTGATGAGAGACTAAAATATAGTTATTAAAAATATTCAAAGAATTATAAAAAATAAAAAATAATTAAAGACCAACCTTCTATTAATAGAAAATTTATAGGGACCAATTTATATAATTTTTTTAAAATTTAAGAACTTATATATCATTTTGAAGAAAAAAAATAGTTAACAAAATATACCCAATTTTTTACTTTTGAAAGATGTATCTTTAATGGAATCATAAATAATAATTAACATTACTTTTTATATTATGTCCGTAAAGACTAAGAATTACGCACCTCAATTACAAATGAGAGCAAAATATTACTCAAAAGTTTAAATATATCAATTATCATAATTTTATACAAAAATTATCAATTAATATATGTAACTTTTATTGCGAAATCATTTATTGAAATAATATCAATAAAGAGTAGGGTACCGTGTAAAATTTTGAGAAGGATTAATCATTTCTACACTTGAATGTTATATTCTTTTTATCATATTTTTTAAATATACGTACTTTCATATTATCTCACTTTAAAGATAAAAATATTGTATATTATCCATATTATAAAATCAAGTTAACAATAAAAAAAACATAAAACAATAAAAAGATAAAAATTAATAACAAATCATATGAATAAATATCGAAATAAAATGAGAAAATATAAATGTCGTGTTAGTTATTAGCGATCGAAACATAACAAATAATTTGAAAAATAACTTTTATTTCTACACCAACTATATTAAGTGTACAATGAGAATGTCGAATTTTTAATAGTAATTGTTCAAGATTATAAATTATCATTTATATTATAATAAGTACATTGTTTGTGTACATGAATGGAGTGATTTTATAGTATTATTAGTCAAATAAAAATTACTTATAATATGCTTTTAATTTATATAATTTATTATTATGATCATTGTTTTATTTCTGTCACGTTGTTATAATAATAAATGATTTTTAAAATTTGTAAAACCTATATATATATATATAAGTAATTATTATTTTAAAAAATATATGATATAATTTGCTAATGTTAAATTTAATATCCCTCTTGGTGTAAAAGTTAGAAGTTGAATTGGTATCCATTTAATATTTTGTAATATATTTTTGTGTGATTTTTGATAAAATAAATCTATTTATGAACCATAAACACTATAATTATGACCATCATTTTTATCTAGAACCACATTTAGGCTTTGCATTTTCATATTTTGTATAAAATCGCAGTTCTTTAAGGCTAAGAGAAATATAAATAAATATATATATATATATATATATATATATATAGTTTGTTTAGATAAATAAATGTCAATGGTAAAAAAAATGAAAATAAATATTAATAAATATCCCTATAGAATAGGACATTTTCAATTCTGAACAAAAATCGTAATGTTTAATTCCCTACTTTCTATGCATCTAAAATTCCTTCACGCCATGACCACAGCTTGACAGGTGATGAAAAAAGTAATCAAATTTAATGATGATAACATCCTTAAATCCCAAGATCAACGCCACTGATATGCTGTCTAGAAGCACAGTGAAACCCTCATTCTTTATTAGTTGAATCACAAAGTCTCCCAGATTGCAACCATCAGTTGGATCAATGATGCCAAAGACGATTTTTCACAAGGTAACTTTGTTCGTATAAAATCCTAAGCAATGAACTATGTAATTTTTACCTCATCCTACACATAATTCTCCTAATACATCCTACGAAGACTGTTACAATTGTTCAGTAGTAACCATCAAAATTGCGTGCTGTGTTTCCTTCAAGCCTCAAGATGAACAATAAGCTGTACAATCTAATATGTTAATTGAGTCCTATGCATTTTAAAGACCTTCAAAGTAACAATTGGGTATATAAGGAGGGGAAGACAGGTTTGCAACGCATTTGAACTTTTGGTGCTTGTACTTATCTCAGCTTTGAAGGATTCTGTCTTTCTTAACAAATACAGATCATGCAAGATTTTGACACATTTTTTCAATTCAGCTGGTTTGTAACCGGTCACTCAAAGAATAAATTTCGTGACATATTCAACCATGACGAAATACTATAATTTAAAAAGATAAAGATCAATGATGGGTATGGGATAGCTAAATTCGTCTTGCCTTACCACCACGTTGTCATCCCTAATAAAGATCAACATCGACCACAAACGTTTCGATCTCCTTAACTACTCTCCGCACATCATCTTTATAATGCTCGCAACGCGTCTTAGTGCATCCTACAAGGGTAACAAGTAAAAACATACGAATGTTATCTAATGAAAGTGTTATAATGATTATGTAAATAAAATTACTCACTCGTAGGCTGCGTAATGATTTTGTTCTTCTCCGTACGTGTACATCATCAAGGATATCATGCAACGTTGGGTACATGTGAACCAATGCAACGACTCGCCATGCATATCCACCACATTTCGTAAGATCTCTGAATAACAATAGATATGAGACAGTAATGTATGTTCCACTCTTGTCCGCACAAATTATACACTTAATAAAATCCAACAAGTAAGCTCGTGCAGAATACCCCTAACAACTAAATTAGTGGTGTCATAGCACCAACAATATCCAAATGGACAATAGGACAAAATTTTCCCATTGTAGGTAGATGAGGAAGCATGAACATGTGATTTTAATAACAATTAAGTAAGGAGATATCATATGGACCTCGAGGATATTCAAGTCCTTCTTAGTACTCATATTCACTTCTCCAACAACTTGTGGCTTGTCAACAAGGGCTTGAGGGTCGCCAACCAATAACACAAAAAAGTACAAAAAAAATTAAAATTGTCCAAACAGAATTTTGCAAATCAGTACATCTGCATCCTGAAAACCAACTATACCAGGTCCTGAAAGCCCATAACACCGGTTTCTGTAAAACGGTAATACCGGGTTCTAAAAGTCGATAGCATCGGGTTCTGAAAATCGGTAACACCGAGTTTTGAAAGCCGATAACTACAATCCAAAAGGATAGTAGTGGAATTATAAAAAGTTGGGATGTAGGAAGAAAAATTGGGGGTGCAAGAAGAAAAAACCCAAATTTCATATCCTCTGCCTATGCATTTTCTCTTGGCACCCTCAAAAATTTATCTCCATTCACATTTGGCATTGCTAGAGAATCATAAAAAATCTCCAAACTCGAAAGAGACTTTTTCACACTCATGTCATTACAGAGAATTTTGAGAGCTACACACAGACCAAAAAGGAGAGAGGAGGAAGATTAAAAAGAAGAACATGTATTAGCTCATCATCAAAAATCCATCCTCTGAGTCACCCAGACTAAGAAACACTGTTATTGCATTCATAAATACAAGGAACCATTCATCTGGCATCACTAGTGCACTTTGGGCTTTCTAACTCGGGCTTTATGCCACAGTTATAGCATAAATGAGGCATATAAATAAGCGGTGACAATTTTGTAATTGATGCAACGGTTTATGCCCCGATCATCAGTTGACCCGAAGCAAAAACCTATCTTATGCCTCGGTTCTGAGGGACCCGAGGCCTAAAGCGTCTCCAAATTTTTCTCCCTCCCGCCACTTTGAATTTTTGAATTTAAAACAAAAACTTTATACCTTAGTTGTTACTGACCCGAGGCAGTAAAGTCAGTTTATGCCTCGTTTGTTACTCACCTAAGGTAGTAAAATGGCCTACTATTTTTTTTCTTTTTTTTGTTGGACTCTATGGCCTCGGGTGTTAGGACCCGAGGCAGAAGATATTGATGTTGATATGCCTCGACTTTTTATTGAACCGAGGCATAAGGTAGGTTGAATATCCCTAAATTCATAAACAGATTCATCTTCTTCCTGGTGCACGAAAACAACCTTTGGTGTGTGAAATCTCATATTTTTTGTTAAATCCTGCGACCCACCATCGCAGATCTGCCGACGTGCCAGCCTCCTCCGCCTGTTGTCGGCATTGTGCCTCCTCCGATGAGAATAGCAGTTGTGCCACCTTCGTCCGCAAGTTGTGTTTTTTTTTTCATTTTTGTTTTGCAGTTTCAATCTATAACATCCCGTCAAGATATTACAAATTTTTAATAAAATAAAGGAAATAAATAAATACGCTGCATTTAATAATACCTCATTTCCCAAAACGTGAGAAATTTAAACTTTATTAAATAAATAAAAAGTACTCAAATCCATAATTCACAAAACCATAATGTTATAAAAACACCCATAAGGGTTTACAACTTATTTGAAAACCAATAAAAATAAAAACATAAGATTCCCGAGCTATCTCCTCTCCGTAGCTGAGCTCCACCAGAACCACCTGCATCAACATCCTCTACTCATGTGTACCACGCATACGATCATCGTCAAACACAAACAGATAGGGTGAGCTTAACAAATAAAGCATATATAAATTGTATACACATATACAACATATCAATATAAACAACACAATAATTCCAAAGGGCTTCCATTCTTTTAATTCATACCACCTGGCCACAACCAGGTTATTCGTGTTCTACATTTGCTAGTGATCACTTCAAGATGACTTGTTGTCATACCTATCGACCACAACCGATAGAGCACTGTGGGAAACCATGCTACGGATCATACACTATAACGCCAAGTGGAGTTTCCAAATACGAATCTAGTTCGCAACGTCCCAAGACTACGAAACTCGTCAGTTAACAACTGAGGAGGGCAATCTATCGGACCCATCCGTACTAGCCACAACCAGCACACTCACACCGGCAACACTCGCCAACCCGAGCCACAACTCAAGAGTTCCCCGTGTTCATCCGTAATCCCAAGCCACAATTGAAGAGATGTTATTCCGAGCCACAACTCAAGGAATATCATGTGCTTTAACCCCTATCCCGAGCCACAACTCAAGGGATATGTTCTGAGTCACAACTCAAGGAACCCAAAAATTTCACCTTTGAAGCATCACGAGAAGCCTTGTAGATCACACATATAGATTCAACAAACCAATGTTGCAGCAACAAAATCGCTTGGCAGGGGACACGTACCGCCAGGCGCTGCTGCGTTCAGACCACCTGGTGGGTGACGCATACCGCCAGGCGCGTAGCACCTCTGAAAATCTCCACGCTGCAGACCGTGCCTGGCGGGATCCCCCACGCCGCCAGGCGTAAGCGTTCCAGGAACCATTGTCATTCTCGCTATCGCCTGGCAATCCATCCCCTACCGCCGGGCGCTATACCAGTATCTCAAATTGTACTGGTTTATACTTTTCATACATAATTTCAATCATCTTAGATACTCCCAGAAGGCATTACATGATTGTCAATCCTATTCGTCCCAATCTAGAGTTCCCAATTTGCTTTTCTTGTAACTCATTATCATATTTAACCAATTGACACAAGTCACACTCTGAATCATACCACCATTCAAAGCAACTAAATAACCACCATGTTACTTCTTTTAGACCAAAGGCATCATCCCAACTAAACTTACTACCATTTCTCATTGCTACATCAACCCAAAGCACGTTCATTCTCCTTTAACACTAGAACTCTGCGTGTTTTACCCCAAGACAACACCATACTATTTTCTCTTCCTGAATTTCCAACATGATCTGAATTCCTCTATTTACCAATTAGTCCAAAATGCTTGAAGTTAATCCATCAACCTGGCTGATTATACCTATGGGACCTATAATTAATTCTACACCTCAACCACAAGCTCCTTATAATTAATTCTTGCTCCTCGCTTGCATAATTCATTCCCACAATTGCTATCCAATATTTGTTCTACACCCGCATATAAAAAACATCCTAACCTTTCCAAAATCGCAGAGCCTTCAATATATCAGCAGCCACGTAGAGAGAGATATCTTTGCAATAGCGCCTGGCGGTAGATCCTATGCCGCCAGGTGGTGCGTATGAGTTCTGGATTTTCCAGAATCCCCCTCCCTACAATAAATCCTAAATCTCCCCATTTAGCCTTCATCATGTCCAATTTCTCCTAGTTCACACTCTAACTCATTCGTATACAATCCAATGTGCAAACCACACTCATCCCCTATGATTTCCTCTTAAAATTTCCACACTAATTTGTCTATCAGTAAAATCCCCAATATTTCTAACCTTATCATTGTTCCATTCGAATTAATCATCCATTACATGAAATTCAAATACAATCCAACATCAAATCATCCTTCAACAATTAGCCTTGGTTTCCCCTCTGATCAAAATCACCCAAAACGCCCAGAATAGGAAGAATCAAGCCACAAACCCGCGTCGCCTAGCGGTTCAATCAAACCCGCCTGGCCCTTCATCCAGAAAAACCCAAAATTGGGTTGAGCAGCCAGCGTCGCCTGGCAATCAAGCAAGTGCCGCCAGGCAATTCCATCTCTGAAACCCAGAAACATCAGGATTATCATGCGTCGCCTGGCGGCTATGAATAGCCCGCTAGGCGATTTCTAGAAAATTTTCAGAAACCCGAATTTCAAGGCAAACGACGAAAGATCACACATACACATGATATAACTCATACATTTAGACATAAAAGCAACAAATAGAACGTAATTTAGCTCCCTTAACCTGATTTCCTTTGCTAAAACTTGAAATTTTCTGCCTCCTCCTTTGATCAATGTATGGCTTCTCTCCCTCACCAATTCAGCTCCAATTCTTCACTCAAACCTCACCACTCTCTAATTTGTGTGCTCTAATTCTGAGTACAATCCCAGCTTGCCATAACCCTCACTCTCACCACAATTTAGCCTTTTAAATGTGACCTTAATGTGGTTTAATTGCACAAAAACGAAAATGGCATAATGGTGATGTTAATTACCATTTATGGTATGTTTTTCAGCTACCCATGGCTCCTCCTTAACCATCTAGGGTTTCTATGTCTTTCCACCTTCATGCCAAAAGAATTATTGGCAAAAAGAAAGTTTAACTTGGGTTCACCAAGGTTTGAACCCACAACCATGCTAAGTTAATGCTAAACCATCATGCCAATTTATTTTTCTTGCTAACTAATACAATTCAATCATTATGTCATCATTCAACATACTCAACCATATTATTAAAACAATAATAATTAAATAACACATAAATGACATACATAGGACTCAAACCCAAGTCCTCTCACATAACCAAGTACTCTCAACCACTTGAGCTAGTACTTTTCCATGTCATACCAATCAGAATTTAATTCCATAAAGGCTTCTACTACCCGCATTAATTAATTAATTAATTAAATCTCACGGTTCTTACACAATCCATTTTCTTGGGTGCTTTTCCTGTAAGGTTGGGGTTCGTCTTGCTATGTTTCCTCATGTTTTGGTGTAGGTGAACTTCAAATAGTGGTTGATTCAATGGTTGTTGGCACGAGAGTTTGGATGCACAAGGTGGTGGTGTTTCGCGAAGTGACATCGCTGCAGGCTGACGACGATGAGCGTGTTGATGTTTCGCAAACTGGTGAATATGCGTTCTGGGTCAATGAGATGTTGCACTATAGGTGGTTGAAAAGCAAGGAGATTAGGCATTTTCCAGTGAGGCTCTCATACTATGCGTGCTCGTGTTCTTGGAGGTTTCTGGCTTTGCGATTTGGTTCTATGTGAGTTTGTCAATGATGGCATGTTTGATTCCTAAACCTGATTTTTTTTTTTAATTCTTAACGCATTTTATGCCTTGGTTGCCATCAGAACCGATGTAGTAATGATGAGATATGTCTCGGGTAAGAACTGAGGCAGAAAGGTGAATCTTTTTTACCTCAGCTAGATATGCGTCGGGTCTTAAACCAAGGCCAAGTGGCTAAAATAATCGCGGCAGAAACCCTTTCCTACATTGGTGCATCCCGAATCAACAAACCTCAGAACGTAAATTCACATTACGTAACTTTATCCACATTATCAGACGAGTCTAACACTATATATTAAACGAATATATTAATATTTTAATTAGACAAGTCTAGCAATATGTTAGAAAATGATTAAACAAATAACATAACTAATAATAAAATTATGAAAAATATAATAATAATTATTAGAGCAAAAATAATATTGTATATGAAAGAAAGAATATTAATCAAAGACCAAACATTTATAATAACATGAAAAGATAAAATATGATTGAGGGAAGGAATATAAATAACCTAGGTTGAGGCATGCATAGTGTTATCCTTAGAGAGAAAACGTCCACACTCCTTTCCCGTGATCCAACAATCTGTTAGATCGATTGAGTGCGGTGAATGATCTCTGAACCTTCTGAATAACACTATTTTAAGAGATAATATACAGAAAAAAAGAGTAACACTTTTGAGAAAACTATAGTATTTGTTGTGTCTTTCCTCATGTATCTAGGTAGTATTTACAGATAGAAAAAGAAGATACAAGAATTCATTATAATAAGTCCGATTAAATAAAATATTCATTTGTAATAAAAAAAGTCATAAACTATGAATAACATTTATCCATAAAATTAAAATTCCTTAAAAATATTAGTAATTGTAAGATAATATTTTAATTACATTTTTAAATTATATTAAAATATTTCCAATACAATACACATTAAATTATTAAATTAATATTTTATACATTATTTTGTATTTTAGTAAGTCTATTTTACATATTTTTCATTCTTATCATGTGTATCTCTAAATAATGAACTCTATATTTGTACGCATGTTCTATCATTTATATTTACTCTTTACCATTTTATAGATATATTGATTTTTTAAATTTATATATAACTTTTCATTTTGATTCTATTCAAAATTTAATTAAAAATGAAAATATTTTTCATTTATTTGCTGAAGCATTTAAATCTCTTTTAATATAATATATCTAAATCTCTTTTAATATAATATATATTTACTAACGTAAAAAATACACAAACAAACACCGATCTATGCGTAAATACTGGTTTAAAAAGGCATGGATTTAAAATTAGGGTTAAATATATTTTTTATCTCTTAACTTTCAGTCAATTTTGAAATTAGTCAATTTCGAAATTTTGAACTAATTTAGTTCTTCATTTTTCGAAATACGTGAATTTAGTCCTTTTAATCAAATTTTGTTAGGTTTATTTGATATTTCGTACATATTTCATGATTGTATTTGAGTTGTTTATACTGTTTGACACATTTCTGCTTTAATGTTAAGTCAAATACTATTATGAAACGCGCTTGAAATATCAAATAAACTTAATAAAATTTGATTAAAATGACTAAATTCACGTATTTCGAAATATGGAGAACTAAATTGGTTTAAAGTTTCGAAGTGGACTATTTCTAAAATTCACTGAAAGTCAAGGGATCAAAAACATATTTAACCCTTCAAACTAATATGTACTTAACTATTTTAACACACATTAAGAAAATACATAACGTAACCATGCAAATACTTTGCTCAACACCCGTTAATTAATTTCATTTTCTACACGAAAATAATAGAAAAATTATTACAACAATTTAAAACTTAGAAGAGGTTTATCAAATAAACAAGCTCTGGAAGAGAGTCTCTATTATAGTAGAGCAGGGAGAATGAAAGAGGAAAAAGTTGAAAATATTAGTTTATTGGTTTAAATAATAAAATATTACTTTATTTATTTTTAATTACTCACTATTAAAATTATTTAAGTAAAAAACAGGTCCATGATCAAATACAAAAATATTTTTATTGATAATTATTGTTAAAGTACCTAAAGTATTATACACAACATATATATCAAATAGAGATGCATGACCCAAATTGAACGTGGATCAAATATAATCAATTACGAGATTACGTTAAAGATCATCATAATGAATTATTTCAGATGTACTTGCTGAACATTAAACATAACGAAGACAGTATTTGGAGCATGAAAGTTCGTTTTCGATGGATGAAAGTTGCTATCGTCATTGAAAATTTTCTTCTGTCCGATTACTAATTTGGCATTTAATTTGGTTTGTGCTCTTTTCCTTTTATGAGTACGTTATGAGGATTTAAACCAAGAAAATACACTACAATTATTAGAAAAATATGATATTGAATCTGACTGAGTCGATGATATCCCCACAATAAAGACCACGTGAAAAAAATAATAAAACACTATTAATTTAATATAGAAATTAAATTTTTTAAAACTTTTATAAATTCTTATAATTTCAACTAAAAATTTCCTATCCAAGCATAAAAGATAGTAAACATACGAGTCAATTTCATTTTAAGACTTTTAGGTTTGACAAGTCTGACATGGCTCTTGCTCTTAAAATCGCGTGTATAAATAAGAAGAGTAGCCTTATCTGTGAAACAGCAGAAAATTATAGAAACTGCAGAGATTGTTCTAGTTCCTTGCTATTTGCTCAATGGCAAACCAAGAACATGATGACCCTCTCTATGAAAAAGTT
>Ga0209589_1008759_pt1 | contig 15642 bp, 7 predicted proteins | sample CowpeawhiteBW_FD_187525 | JGI IMG/M metagenome (GOLD analysis project Ga0209589, IMG submission 187525) | Root nodule microbial communities of legume samples collected from California USA - Cow pea white BW (SPAdes) (version 2) | ecosystem: Host-associated > Plants > Roots > Nodule | place: USA... | reverse complement strand
TATTTATTAGTATTAATTATTATGTTTATAAAAGAAATAAAATATTTAAAACAAAATAAAATCAAAATACCTAATATTTATAATAAAAAAATCAAAATATCTATATAAAAAAATTTTCAGGGCCAAGGCCCCTCCCTGCACCCATGATGATCCGCCTCTGTGTATATATATATATATATATATATATATATATATATATATATATATATATATATATAAATTTACTTAATTGATTATGAATATTTTAATAATTTAAACAGAAACGATGACATGACGGGAATAAATATTTTGGCGGTAGGAACTGGGTCGATATGTACATCTCCATATCTATCTTTATACCAGTTAAAAAAGTTGGGGATTCCCCATATCCATACCCAGTTAATGCAAAAGTTTTTGTCAAAACATGAATGGGTTTGGAAAAAACAGATTTATTTGTCATCCCTAAAGATAATTAGTCGATAGAAGAAGTAATTTACACCACTTAATTGACCAATAACTTGATTGACCAATAATATGATGACTAAACCTTTTGAAATTTTATAAAATAATGCCAGATGACCTAATCAGATCCATGAACACATTAGAGCAATTATATATAGACAAATCTCCATCAAAAATATATGCGACCAATAAAATAAACAAAATCAAATGAACTATATAAGAAACAGATCTCGTGAGTGAAAAAAGTTTACGAGAAAATTGTATGAAGAACAAAATAAATGAAAAATTATGAAACTTTCAGAAACCATAAATATTAAGCACTTTTATACAACCGTTCTATAAAATTTGACTAATAAGTTACGCTATTCTATTCAATAAGGTTATGAATTCCTAATCAATATTTACACAGAATATTAATTCTACATTTAAATTAAACTCTATCTTTAAAATTAATAACTATTTTTTAAGGTGGCAGTGGTTTTTCATTACATTAGGCTCTGGTTTTCATACTAGCAAATAAATTCAATTTCTCATATGCATTGTATGAAGACTATATATTCCGAATTTTAGTTCAAAGCTTTTCTGTCATGTTCCTGATAAAAAAAAAGAACATAATTTTCTCAGCTTTTGGTGATATCAGAAGCACATGGGTTCGGTTTCCCGTTTGTGCTATGCTAGCTAAGACGAGTATTATGAGTTTAATACACAAGCGATTTGTATTAAACAAATCAATAAAAATAAAAATCTAAGGTCTCTACAGATATCGAAATTCAAGAACTAGGTGCCCATGTTAATACAAAATCTCGTCACAACAACTTTCATAATTTATTTCAATCTGGTTTTCCTATTAGACCATAATAAGTATTAATTATTTGTCAAACTCTGCTATAAATTTGGTTAAGAAATAAATAAATCATGTTCCTCGTCCCATAACAACCTGTTTTTCATCGTATATCATATTGTATTTTCTCCTTCTCTATAATGAAATTATTAGACAATTAAATATAGTTAGGTATTAAAATATTAATATATAATATACATACTATACACTATCTAATTATATATTTGAAATGACGGTTTTATATTAAAATTATAAGAAATAAAAGAATTGGACTGAGTTTTTTAGGACAAGAGTGGCAAGCTAAGATGCACACCCATATTTTAATTTGAGTCTTGTATCTATATTTGATATGTATCTATATCTTATATATCTTATACTTTAAGACATTCTACTGATATTTATTAATGAATTAATCAGTCTATAGAGCAATAGTATTTTTATGATGATAATAATTTATATATATTTTATTTTGACAACATTTAATAAATATGATTTAATTTAAATTCACACAATAACAATCATATATTTATCGTATTTTTAAGAATTTGTATATACTTTTCAATATGCATATATCACGTATTATATCTTATTATTTTTTAAATAAATGTATTAACGTATCAGATACTTAAGTAAGCATGCACTTTACTTTTATAATATATTTGATTATGTGATAATATATTGTTGAGATATTTTAGAAATTTTATGATAATAATTCTTATTTATTATTATAATTGTGTATTTATTAGGCTTTACTTTTGTATATTTTATTTATTTTTAAAATTGTCATATAGGATTTATGTATGTGTATATTGTGAAAAAGTATGTGAGAATCATTTTATTCTCTTTTATTCTTGAGATGATATAAGAGTTCTTGATCCTTGGGTGTTTCTGACTGTGTAAAATTAAGCAACCTTAATTGTTATCTAAACTTAATTGCAATCTCCATTGTTGCTCACTTAACCTCTGATCTTTACTATGTGTTTGGTCTCCATTATCGTACACAATTACAACTTTTATTGTTGTATTTTTATCCTAATTCACGTGTGTATCAATTTTTTCATCATGGCTAAAGTAAAAAATGGAGACAAGCCTGAGGTTAGAGGAGAGTTGCATAGTGTGCATTTTGCCTATTGGTTGAATGGAAAAGGAGATAAATGTTGGAAGTTGCATGGAAAATCCCAAAGCAAAGAGTGGGGATACAGTTGACACAAAGTACAACATTATTGTCCTAATGTGGTTGGTGCCTAGGATGGGAATAAGGACTCTTTAGGTTTGATTTTAAAGTCGTTGGAACCTATGATGGAGTATGTGGTGGAGCTTATGGTTTAGTCTACTATGGTGCAATCTGTTGTAGTATTGTTGTTGTTTAGTCATAGCCAGAGCTAGTGGTGGTTAATCATGTTATCTGTGTGTTGTGAATGAATATTCTTTTGTTAATAATTTATATGTTTCTACTTGTGGTGTTGATAACGTTGTTTTCTACCTTTTATTGATGTTAAGTTTCATGAATAAAATCAACTCCTACATAACTTTTATCTTGTTTAATCCTCTAGTTTATGTTGTTTTTGCATTGTTTCGTATATTAGTTGTTCTATACTTTTTTTTACTTCTAATCTCTATTATGAGTGTGTGAAATAAAACAATAGGAAGCAATTCTCGTGGAGGAAAACAAGCTAAAACTCAAGGAAGCATGATTGGACATGAAAGATTGACTTTTACACAAATAATCATGTCGATGGGCATCGAGATCAAGTCCAACACTGTAAACATGGAGAAAGGACTCACTTATATGTATATACTGCCTTAGACCACCCTTGGAAGGCCAAAAAACGACCATTGGGCGCCAGGGTCACTCGCTGGGCGAGCTAGTGGCTCGCTGGGCGAAAATGATAAACCAAAATTGCAGTATTTGAGTCGCTGAGCAAAAGTATGGCTCGCCCAACGAGTTACATGTCTGAGAACGTCAATTTTAGGCCTCGTTGGGCGAGAATGAAGCCACTGGGCAAGAATATCGACCCCAACCCCAATACGCGAATATGGTTATTTAATCATGTTTCTATGAGAGTATTAGGGGATTCCTCATTTTTCACGAATAGAAACATCTAGGGTGCTTGGGAGAGACTTTTGGAGGCTATTAGGGGTGTTGGGAAACTCTCCCTTCTCCTTTTTGGGTATTCTTCTTCATCCATGGAGGTTTTACCCCTTTTGGGTCGGAGAGGATGATGGGTTACGAAATTGGAGGTGGAGATGCGAATGTGAGGCACAATTGGAGCATGAAGCAGTATTCTAGAACCTTGGGAGAATGATTGTTTCTACTTTATGGTTCCAATTTCTTCCATATTCTTCAATTTTGTAAAACCTTAGGTTCTCCACCACGGAGAGCAATTTCTATTTGTTGAGATTAGATGTAAAACATTGAATTCTTGTGTAAAATTGTGTTGTTAATTCATATGCTTTTCCAATTCATGTTAGTATTTGATTTCCATGTTTAATGCTTGATGTGGATTGCTCCCATGCTTGATTTGTGATTCTTGAGGTGTTGGAAAACATCTTTAGAATCTATATTTGAAATTAAATACCTAATGGATGCTTGTATCTAGGAATAGAACTTGGTTCATTAGTAATCTTAGATTCTTGAAACTAATGTATGATTTCACCTATTGAGGGTTCAAGGAATTGAAACTTGATGAGTGATCATAGGCTCAGAGGCTCTAGGAATAGGATTTGAGTATTCTTGTGAATTGATTTTAACATGAATATGGAATTGGAATAATTTGGAATGCATGAGAATGAAGTGGTTGAAGTCTAATCTTGAAAAATTGTAAATACACTATGTTAATTAATTTCTTGTTGCACATCAACTGTTTCATAAAATACAAAAAGAGTTTCTTAGTGTTTTTGTGAACTTTGTGTCTAATTGAGTCGTGAATTGCGAGAGTTGTTATGCGTTGCACAAGTCCCTTGGGAGAGAACGATAAAATACTTATTACTTGCTATGTGCGACCGGTGCACTTGTCGTGTTAATTTTTCACTAACAAGTGTGTCAATGGAGTTTGATTCCTTTGTCGGCATGTCTTCTTTGGTGGATGTCACTCCAATTATCGATAGTTTGCAGGGTTTGTAACATCTAGATTCACCTCACAGTAGTTTTGAGGCCGTTCATAATTCTTTGATGTTTAAAGAAGCTCATTTTGTGAATGAATTTAACTTAGCTTCTAAGTGGGCTAATATACTTTGTAGAGAGAAGGTTCTAATTCTTAGAAGGAGGATGTGCCACAATTCAAACAACAAGGAAACCCGATAGAGTAGGTCAAAGAAAGTTAATATTAAATGTTCCTGAGCAAAGACTTTTAAAAGAACTATTGAGTTTTGAAGGTCGTTAATGAAATGTGAATTAATGATAAATCTCTTAATGTGCTAAGCAACTTGATTACTGAGTGTACTATATAAGCCCAAGCATCTTGACCAACACATCAAGGAACGTATAAGGCCTATTTGACATCATCACAACCTAGAATGCCAAGATCATTGCTTCACATGTGACCGAGAGCATCTCATCCACCTCACATTTTGGGATCGTCTCCAACGCCTACAACAACCAAGATAGAGATGGTTATGGTATTGCATATAGTCGAGACGATCTTAGGCCCTGCTTACCCTTGATCATCTTGCCTTGCGATAGTTGAGATCATGTCAACCTCATTGCAACATGTAGATAATTAAGATTTAAAGTGTATTATTAACATCATTAAACAAGATTAATCATAGTAATTACCTATGGTCTAGGCCTAATCAAGTAAGGGTCCATAAACTTAATATAAGTAACATTGTTCACGAGGTAATTAATTACACATTTATTATTATAGCATTTGTTGTTTTAGCGCATGCATCTGACTTGAACATCAAAGTATCTTTTGCAAGCACACTCTGTTTCAGCTTTAGACAAGACTTGAATGTAGAGACATCTCAATTAGGAGCTTGAAGAAGGAAGACCAGGAGTTGGCGTAATCTTCATAGTGTGTTTCAGTCCCTACAGGAACATTGAGTTTTAGTTTCTTGTTGTTTAATGTTGCATTGGTTTACTATTTTTTCATCTATGTATTTACTTAGTTTTATTTCATAATAGGTATTTTTTTTGTCTATATGTGCGATGTATTTTTTTCATGATTTTGGTGTGGTTTCCAATGTTTTTTTTTTGTTCTTTTTATTTTTTAATAAAAAATTCATGTTATGGCAATGATGAGTTTATGTGAAAAGCTAGTGAATATTTTCAATACTCCTTACAACATTATTATCGTAAAAGATTCAATAAAACAAATCAATTATCCATCAGATTGTACCATCTCCATGGCACATACATAATCCTATTTACGCAAGACAAATGTATTGAGTGGCTAGAAGATCATGCGCCTATTATGTCTCTCTTATGCCTTTCAAGAGTTATAGTTACAAAATTACAAATTAAGATTCAAAATCCTATCATGAGCATGTTCCGAATATATTTCCACATCTGTGACGTCTAGTCCTTTTCATAATGAATTTCGGAACATAGAAACTTTCCTGGACTCTCATAGATAAAAATCATCCTTTACTTTGATACTAGTATATTAACTTAGTATATTTATTCTCCTTTAAGTAGGAGTTTTTACCGAACAAAAATAAAATAAGCAGATGTTCGCACCTACTTATAAATTATTACGCACGATCCAGGTAGAAATTAACTTAATTTGACCAAAAAAATTTCGGTTTCCACAATTTAATTTTTCAATCTTTAAGGTTTATTTGTTTTTTTTATTTTTATCAAGCCATCTTAAAATATTTTTGTTTAATGAAATTCATCCTTGAGTCGTTTATTAACATTAAGAACAGTTGACTCTGTACTTCAATAGTTTGTTAGGTGAGATCATGATCAAAATTAATATTGCAAATTGACAATCAATTTAAATTATAGAGATTAATTAATTTATTTTTTATCATATAATTTTAAAGGTTATGGATTACGCGAGGAAGCAAAATTGAATATAATATAATTTAAATTTTGTTGTTTTTAACAAAACAGGAGTTAATAATACAAAGACAAGGAAAATGGCATAAGACGATGAAAGTGGGTGACACGAGATGTGAAAAGAGACGCACGCAGCCCCTTGTCCTGGGTGGGGTGGGCGATATTTAAAATTTCTCCCTCAGCGCATTGCAATCTCTCTTTTCCTCGTATATATATAAGGAGCACATCACGTATTTAACATGAGGCCACGCAAGGATAGTGAAAGGCGCAGATTCGCTTCGGAATTGCAAACCTCAGCAGAAGGCTCCGAATCGCCGCGTCGGAGGCCGCGACTGTTCGCTCTGATGGCGGGGCAATCACGGAAATGGATGATCCTAGTTGCAACGATTTGGATTCAGGCCTTCACCGGAACCAATTTCGATTTCTCGCAGTACTCGTCGTCGCTCAAATCCGCGCTCAACATCTCGCAGGTGCAATTGAACTATCTCGCCACCGCCAACGACATGGGGAAGGTTTTCGGCTGGTCATCCGGCATCGCGCTCATGCACCTTCCCCTATCGGTCGTCTTGTTCATCGCCGCTGCCATGGGATTCTTCGGCTACGGCCTCCAGTGGCTCCTCCTCACCGGAGTCATCGATTTGCCTTATTTTCTGGTATGTTTTATTCTTTCACTTTTGCCTTTTTTTTATTCTTTCAGTGACGTCCAATTTATTTATTTATTTATGGAGTGAGTGGTTATTACTTTAATTATTATTTATTTCTGACTTCTCACAATAGTCATTCATGGCTGGCTTGCTAGTGGCTAGGTTACGTAACCGGTATACCCTGGCAGTGTTGGTTTTGTTTTGTAGTCTCTGAGAAAAGAAAAATAAAATATAAGATTAATAAGCTTTTAACAATTTTTCTTTTACGCATTCTATATTAGTTTAAGACTTATATACCGTTGATGTATATCAGAAGTCATGCTCCTGGTATGTTTTGTCATAAAAATACATATTAATGACGTAATGGTGATATTTGAATAATTGTTAATATGATTTTATAGTATTTAAGTATAATAACACTTTAGTACCGTTCAATTATAATTTTATTTCTTAATCTTTTTTCTTTTTTTGGTTTTGTTCTACTATTAAGTTTTTAATTTTCACTTTTATTGTTTAAGTTTTATTTTGTTATTTTTGTATTTCGGCATCGGTATCAAAATGACATGATAAAAGATGCCTGAGATAAATATTTTTTATGAATATATGTATATAATTATAGATACAAATATTTTGATTAATTATTTATTAGAATTAATATTCGTTCCCTGTGTTTAATGATTTTTGTTTGGATGTTTCTTTTTTATATTAACTTACTAAAAGTGAAGTCGATGAATAAAACAATAATAATAATGTTTTATTTATGAAGTCAAATTTTCTTTTGTTTAAATTTATACTTTGTAAGGTGACCTATTTAGTTTTTTTTTAGAAAAATTATTTCATTAATTTTAATTTTTTGATAAATATTCATGATACACACTGATACAAAATAATTTGTAAATATTTTTCAAGAGAATAGTCAGATGAATTTTTTTATACGGACGAACAGTGAATAACTATCATCCGTATCCGATTGTCCCACTATTTTAAATAAATTATCGTAAATGTGAATTATTTTATAGATACATCAACACTTTATCACAAAATCAACATATTGGTATAATATGAGAAAATTGATAAATACGATAATGGATAAAATGTATGAGAAAATATTTTCACGGATAAAATTCGCAAAAATGATAACTAAATGACAGAATTTGCAATAAGTCTAATATTTATTATAAATTATAATTAGATAACTTGTGATATATGTAAATAAATGGTTTTTTTCTCTTTTTATAAATGGCAATTGATTTAATTTTGAAAGTAATTAACGGAAACTTAATACTTTTAGCTTACATATGGTTTTATTACATGATAGAGTAAAACTCTATTAACTTCTAAATTTCTAATATCTAATATAATTTTTGTTTTCAAAATGGTTTAATATTTCATTTTATTTCTTCGTGGAAAATTTGTTTCCAAGTCCTAAAAATAAATATCATCATTACGTGTTTACTTTAACTCGTTTTGAAGACGGTATTAATGTAATTAACAAAGATATATTTTGTTTTTCTTCTTATTTTAAGGTAATTCACAGGTTAAAATATAGTTACTTGATATACTCTTTATATAAACACTGTCCGAGAATCAAATTACCTTGTTTCCCGGAACAGTTATTCTCTGTTCCACTAAACAATATTGACACTTCTTTCTTGAAAATTACGGTATTATATTTCTTTTTTCAATGATTGATGATTATGTTAATGGTATTTTGATTCTGGTGAAATGACACCCTTACGATAGTTTTTATTTTTATTTTTTTCAACGATTGAATGATTATGTTATTGGTATTTTGGTTCTGGTTAAATGATACTCTCTGAAAGGTTTATTAGATGAATTAAAATATAAAAGAGTAAATATTATCAAAATTTTGATCTGAAGCTAGCAAGTTCTTGTTGAATGGAATGTTGTATCTTGGGCACATATATTTGAAATTTATCAGGTTTTACTTTTTGAAAGGCATTATATTATAATAGTTACCATATTAATATCATACTGTTTGCGGTTTTCATTGCTTGCAGTCCTATCTCAACTATATTCATAGTTCTATGAGCATAATAAAATAGTTCTTTTAAACAACAGAGCAGCCATGTTCTACCGTTCAAATTCTGCATAATTTTTATATCAGTAATGTATGTGTAATTTTCCTTAGTAATTAAAAGTTTCCGCTTCACCACTTACATTTGAAACAAATACCTAGTTAAAACATCTAACTGATTGATGTAGGATTGTGATTGTACTTCTGCAATCAACCTTCACCAGAAAAGACCCGATTGATGACGAATATATTTTGATCTACATTTCTTATTTCTGATAGTTCAATTAAGGGTCCAATCCAATGTTTTCAATTTTTTAACGGATTGATGATATATGTCTTCAAAATGCTCTTTCTGCTGATTGCAAAATGCGTTGGCGAAATGAGAACCAGACTCCTTTGACTTTCATGCCAAGCCTTTGGCAGAATAAAAAAGAACAAAATTTGCATGAGATGTTATGATTGAGTTCAAGTTTGCTTATTCACCATTCTGAGATCTAAGCTTGAACACGCTGCATGTGGCGAGGTGATAATTCCATTGTAGCACGGCACTTTGTCTATTAATCATTAATCTCACATGGTATTTCTTATAAAACTTTAAATAGTCAATTAGTTATCTGATTTAAGCTGGAAGTATCTCAGTCTCATACTATATAAAAAAAATACTTCCATAATTTCTCTGCACGATGTGCTGTATTCCAAATAATAAGATGCCGTAGTTTAAAATAACACATGTAAACGGTGAGATTCAGTAATTCTGTGATTACATATGGTAATTAAACCGAGGTTGATGATAAGCTCTTAAACATCACTGGATTGTAATATGCAGAAAATTTACTCAGTGTTAGTTGATTACCCTTTAATTTTTATTTGCAGGTCTTTCTTTTGTGCCTTTTAGGTGGCTGTAGCATCTGTTGGTTCAACACAGTATGTTTTGTTCTCTGCATTAGGAATTTCCCAGTAAACCGAGCCCTTGCCTTAGCGCTCACTGTGAGTTTCAATGGCGTCAGTGCAGCACTGTATACCCTTGCTGCCAATTCTATTGACCCTTCCTCCAGTGCACTCTATCTGCTTTTGAATGCTCTCGTTCCCCTTCTTATTTGCATAGCAGCACTAGTTCCTATTCTTCGCCAACCGACTTTAGACCCTCTCCCTCCTGATGCAGTAAACCGGGACTCAGTTATATTTCTAATATTGAACATCCTAGCCCTTTTAACTGGCCTTTATCTTCTCCTGTTTGGCTCTTCCACTTCTGGTGTGGCTTCTGCTCGGCTCTGTTTTGGTGGAGCTATTCTGCTCCTCATCTTCCCATTATGTATTCCTGGCATAGTATATGCTCGGGCGTGGTTTCAGAATACCATCCATTCTAGCTTTCGGATGGAAAGCTCCAGCTTCATTCTTGTTCATGATGATGATCTTGAGATGCATAAAGAACTCCATAGCCGTCACAGTAGTCTTGTTAGCAATGGAGACACTTACAACCTGCTAAGTGACAATGGATACATGTATGGCAGTCAGAAAGCAAAAGAGAGTGATGTATGTTGCGAAAGGGTAATTGGCCAGGATCAGTTGGCAATGCTAGGAGAAGAGCACCCAGCTGCAGTAATTGTTCGAAGATTGGATTTTTGGCTATACTATATTACATACTTCTGTGGAGGTACACTTGGTCTAGTCTATAGCAATAATCTTGGACAAATTGCTCAATCTCTGGGCCAGAGCTCAAATACTTCTACGCTTGTCACGCTCTATGCATCCTTTTCCTTTTTTGGACGCTTGCTTTCAGCTGGACCAGACTATATTCGGAAGTAAGTATTCTCTTCAATCTGCTAATATACTATACTTCTGGAGCTTTCTATAGCAAAAAATAACTTCTTTTGTCTTTGTCTTGAATTGGAAGTGAATCTTAGAAATAAAATGGTAGCAAATATGATGATTGTGTCTTTTGAATTGCAGTAAACTCTACTTTGCAAGGACTGGTTGGCTTTCACTTGCACTTATACCAACCCCAGTTGCGTTCTTCCTCCTTGCTGCATCAGACAGTCTTCTGGTACTGCAGACAGGCACCGCACTGGTTGGATTGAGCTCTGGTTTTATATTCGCAGCTGCCGTGTCAGTTACATCTGAGCTGTTTGGACCTAATAGTGTGGGTGTCAATCACAACATCCTCATAACAAATATACCTGTTGGCTCTCTTCTCTATGGCTTTCTCGCTGCACTAGTTTATGATGCTAATGCACACTCAATACCAGGAAACTTGATAGTGCCTGACTCAGTAGTGTGCCTCGGAAGGGAGTGCTACTTCTGGACATTTGTCTGGTGGGGATGCATATCTGTCCTTGGACTAGCATCAAGCATCCTATTATTCTTAAGAACCAAGCATGCATATGAACATTTTGAGAAACACCGTAAATCAACACAATCAATTGTGTCTTAATTTTTGTTATTGATGGGCCATGAAGATCTTGGTGTGGTTCACTTGTACAGTAGCGGAAACTTCATTGTATTAGGATGAATTTGCATTTGGAGGTTGACATTAGAGAAGCAAAGCTATAGCTATTCTTGAGGAACACATGTATGTATTGTCTTCGAAGAGAGTTGTAGATTTAGAAGGAAGATGATACAGATTTTGTTTTACTCTTTCACAGTACACAAAAATGAGAAAAGACGGCGAGAAGTGGTCTGAAGAACTATGCATCAATGAAACAGAACGACATTTTGGGCAGCCAGAATTTTTTCCTGTTTTGCAGCCATGATTTGGCTCACAGTTAGCAAATAATTCCTCTGCTTTGAACAAAGCTGTCGAAGCAAGAGCTATGCGGTAGCCGAGTTTGATGCATGTTAGATCCAAAGAAGCTGCTCCCATACACTTTGTGGTTACTTTGATATTGAGTTCTTTCAACAAATTAGACAAGACGTTTTAAAAACTATAGTTATTTAATACTTTAAACTCTTATTTGCAATGAACATGTGGCTCTAGTGCCCAAGTTACTTCAAACCTCTTGTTTTCTTTTTCTTCAGTTTTTCCATTTCCAGAGAAAAAACAGACATCAGAGAGTTCAATTTTGTATTTGAGAATCACAAGAAGCAAGCTTCATCTGAATGTATGACCTTGAGCGAGACTCTTTCCTTTTTCGCAGGTTCTGTTATGAATTCTAACTATGTATCACTCGACGAGGTGGAGGAAGATTTTGACTTCCAAATTCTGATTACTCGTCATGCTATACTTCCTGATAGACTATTTGTAAATTTTGCCACTCATTTCTCATATTTATTATGTTCTGAATCATTGGCGCGTTCTCTGTTGAGATAAAAGAGACGAAGTGACTGCTCATTTTTAAGTATCGATGAATTATCATCCGTTTATCCACTTATAACGAGACTCAATTTGCCCGTCGATCAGTAGATATTTTGTTACAACTTTTAGTTAAACTAAACACGGCTTTAATATTAGATTCACAAGAACATTGGCATTCAAGACCAAGAAGACGGAAGTAATTGAAGAAATTATAATAGTTTGAATATAATTTTATCATTCTGAATAGAAGAAAAATAATGTAAGAAAGGAAGGTGTAAAAGGAGTGTCTTGCCTAACCTAAGCTTCAAGGATAGGAACAGAAGGTGTGATTTTTTATACACAAGAATAACCTCTCATATGCTAATGCCATCTTTCTTGCAGTAAACATTTTGGCAGCATATTCCCGGCATGCCTTGCCCCTCTTTGCTAGCCTCTGCGGTCCTTCCTTTACCACTGCTTCAAGTGCTTCCAACAGGGATTCCACATTAGGGGAAAACATGTAGCCATATTCATCATCAACAACAATAGTCCCTTTAATGCTTGGAAATCTTGATGCCAAAAGAGGTTTCCCACTCATCATTGCCTCCATCAATGTAAGGTCAAGCCCTTGTGGTCTGAGCGTGGGATTGACAAAAATGTCAATTGCATTGTAGAACGCTCTTAACATGGAAGGACTCATCGATCCCAGAACAAGAACCTGGCTTCCGAAATCCCTGTACCTGTTTTCCCATGGTCCAGAACCAGCTACAATCAAGTACACGTCAGAGTACTTGGTTATAAGCCTGGAGTAAGCTTCATGAAGCAGAGGATGGCCTTTGTCCTTCACTAATCTTCCAGCAACACCAAGTACCAAACTTGCATTCCCTGGAATACCAATTTTTCTTCTGAATTCCCTTCCCAATTCTACATCTTCTCTAAACTCATCCTCATCAACACCATTCAGAATCACGTGAACTCTTCTGTCAGGAATTTGATACACATCCCTGAGCATCTCACCACAGCTATCACTAATAGCCACATGATGCGCATAATTCCTGAAGAACCTTATCTCATTCAGCACCTTCGGCACAACACCCTGTATGCTTCTGTTGAAAAGAGGGGACATAGGCTCATCTGGCTGGCGAGCCAAGTCCTGGAAAATGCTCGATTGCAAGCTCTCGAGGGCTATGCCATGCCAAGACACTGCAAGGTTTGACATGTTGCGTGCAAGCCAATGAGGGAGTGCCACGCTTTCCGAGTGCACAACATCAAACGGTTCTCTCCGGTTCTCTTCCACAAATTGCTCCCATGCCTTGTTATAGCGCCACCTCCCAGGCTCACCTTCATGGAAATGAATGTAAGGGGAAGAAGGTGCACCTTTTTCAGCGAATGAAATCGAAGTGCTTTCATCTTGGGGTGGAGATGTAAAGATATGAACTTGATGGCCAAGGCGTGCTAAAGCAGTATGAAGGGTGTGAGCATGGCGTTCCATGCCACCAGGGGTTGTGCCAATAGGCCACTTCCTGGAGAAGACAGCGATTTTGAGAGCAAAGGGTGGTGTATTGTGCTCAGAAAAGGAGAGGCGGTTCCATGCAAATTCAGCCAACTGAAGATCACCGGACCAAGTTTTAGTTTTGGAGGAAGCAAGGGTGGTGCATATGGAGGTGGTGGTTGGGGTATGGAGGAGGAAAAGAACAGGTATAGTGAAGAGGACAACGAAGAAAAGAGTGGTGCAGAAGTAAAAGTTTGAAGGTGAAGTGGATTTTCTGGACTTGGTGGCGAGGGCCATTTCCTCAGGGTGTTCTGAAGATATGGGCATGGAAAGGGTGTTTGGAATTGTGTGAATTTTGATGTGTGTGTTGAATGTGAAGGGAAATGGAGGAGGAGTATGATGGGGGCCATTGGGGAGGTAGACACGCACTGAAGCAAGTGGGTGGAGTTTGAGTTTTGTAAGAGTGCGTTCCTCACGCCTTTCTTTGAGGCTTTCTTTAAAGTGGATTCATGTGATCTCAATTTCGTAAGTTTTTGAAAAGTATGAAACTGTATTTAAAAAAGCACGCACAATTAGGCCTTCTCCAACATCTCTCTACATAGACTTCAGATTAAGAATCATTTATATCCTGAATTCCTGCACAAGTTTTCTTCTTCTTCTTTTTCTTTTTTAATGGAGAGAGGAACTCAATCACAATAGCTGTTATTCTTTTTTTTTTTTTTAATTAATCACTTTTATCTTCAAGAACTTCCATCCGTTACATAATTTTCTTAATATAGTGAAATGTTTGAAAATTAATATTATTTATATTTGTTACTCCTTGTACACAAAAACTAAATGAAGATCATAATTTCATGTGTTCACTTCCTTTGTCACTTGAGATATATGGAGAATAATTATATGTAACCTCTTTGAAATTTTGAAAACTATATTGATCCAATTGGACGTTGACCCTCCAGAATTGACCATATAATATTTATTGTAAATGCAACTCTACCATGCATATTGACGGACGAACCAACACGTAAGCCATTTATTAATTTTTAAGGGAAGATGATGAACATTACCTAACATACATGAACCTTAACAAACGTTTTTCTTTTTAGGTGTGTATATTTCTACACAAATTACCAGAATGGGTAGGTTTTAAAACAAATTATAACTTTTGAGTAAAATGTGTCCAATAAATACGACTTCAGCGTTGGAATTTATAAAAATTGTTAGTCTAAAAGATGACTGTTATTTTAAAATTTCAAAGTATGAAGTCATGTGCAATATACACTATTTCTATGTACACCTATTCCTTAAAAGTCGTCAGAGAAGAGCACAATTTTTTTTTTCTCAAATCATAAGTCGGTGTATACAATGCACGACTTTAATGTAAAATGTGTTTGCTTGAAGTTGTTTGGGGAAAAGACGATTTTCAATTTCTCTTGAAATTAGACGTCGTGTATAGCTCATACGTTTTTTGTGTTAATTAACTTGACTTGAAATCGTGATCACCGCAAACGAGTTCAGTTCAATCATTTGCACATAAGTCGTGCAACCTGAAAACCATTTCTAATTTCAAAAAAATAAATTAAGAAACGTTCTCTTCTAATACAACTTCAATTAAACAGATTTTAAGTAAAATTCGTGCATATTGTGACCAAAATTTTATTTAAAAATTAAATTGAAAGTTGTTCTCTCACCTCAATAAGAAATATAATGTTGAAATCGTGTTATTCGGACGACTTATCTCATACTTTGTAACTTTTTAAAGCTGTCCATTCTATGTAAAAAATTATATACAGATAATTCCCATAAAAAAGTAAATGCAGAATTTTTCTTTTATTTCTTTACACATACACACATTAAGTATAATTTGGTTTATCAACTTTACACACACACACTATATATATATATATATA
>Ga0209589_1008756_pt1 | contig 15653 bp, 5 predicted proteins | sample CowpeawhiteBW_FD_187525 | JGI IMG/M metagenome (GOLD analysis project Ga0209589, IMG submission 187525) | Root nodule microbial communities of legume samples collected from California USA - Cow pea white BW (SPAdes) (version 2) | ecosystem: Host-associated > Plants > Roots > Nodule | place: USA... | reverse complement strand
TTGCATGAGAGCATAGTTGGTGAATTCTAACCCCGGCAATATCAAGTCATATCATTTCTAATCTTTTCCATTCACTAAGTGCCTTTAACTTCCAAAGTTCAATTTTAATTATTTATGCAAAGTTTAATTTCATACATTAAAACTCAAAATATGGATTTATTCGTTAGTTTAAATTAGTCACTAATTTCACAAATATTTAGTATACACGAGTCTCTTGGGAAACGATATCCCGGTCTTACTGGTTACTACTTGCGCGACTTGGTACACTTGCCAAAGTCCTAACAGTTGGGCTGGGTCGACCTTCGACTCGGGCCAGGTATGATAAATTTTTGACCTAGGTTGAGTCGGGTTCATCTTCAGTACAGGTCGATCCAACTTGGCCTTCAACCTGGGTTGGTTTGACTTAAACTTTGGCCTATGTCAATCTGACTCGACTTTCAGTCAGACTGACCCAACTCGACCTTCGATCCGCGCCGACTCGGCTCAAAGCTATCTTGTCTCAACTTTCAACTAGGGCCAACTTAGCTGGACTTGAGACCTGGACAAAATCGGCTCGACCTTTGGTCTAGTTCGAATCGACTTGACATTCACCCTGATATGACTCGTCTTGACCTTCTTCTTAGTCTGGCCCGACTCGACCTTTGAACATGTCTAGTTCGGCTTGACTAACCCAGCTTGACATTCATACTGGCACGGGTTGGGCCAAGTCGACCTTCGGCCCGACTCGACTTGGTTCGACCTTTGTCCTAGGCTAGTCCAGCTCGACCTTCATCTTGGGTAGGTTTGACTCTACGTTCATCCTAAGTCAGCCCTACTCGACCTTCGGCCCGACCTAGCACAACTCGACCTTTGGTTTGGCCCGGATCGACCTTCAACCTAGGGAGGTCCCGCCTGGCTCGACCTTTTACAAGGATCAACCTAGCTTGATCTTCGGTTTGATTCGACTAGACTCGACCTTCAACCTGAATTGACTCGTCTCGATCTTTTGTTCTACCCAACTCGACTTTTTGGACCTTTGAAATTTTTTCTTCATAACCAATGAGCAATTCCACAATTTGGAAAATTTCAATTTCCTTCTTTTTGTTAGTGAATTTCAAATTCTACTATTTTAGTTATTTGAAATACCTTCTTAAATTTCATCAATTTCAATTTTCTTTTAATTTTTTCATATAAACATATCATTTTCCTTCAAAGAATTTCAAATTCTCAAAATAAATTAATTACTCTCTTAAATTGTCTCATAAGTGTATTTTTTAACATTTAATATTTATCTAGAAAGTATTTGATTTATGCGGTTTGTTCATAACTTAAGTTTAAATTAAGAACTTATGCGGTACATTAGATTGTCTAACACGGGAGTGTGCATAGGTATTGGATCACCGTCAAAAAAACACACATGCAAATGTTCAAATTATTTAATCACATTTAAATGGATAAAACATTTAAAATATTTATTATCATCAAAATTCATAAAAAAAATCTTTAATGTTAGGCAGTCGATAAGGTTCAAAGGATCAAAAGATTAAAAGGTTTAGGATTAGAACAATCTTGGTAATGGAAATGAGTTATGTGGAGTATCCATTCAATTGAAACTATGTTTTGATCATAACTATTTGTATAAAATAGTATTTATCGAAAAGCAATTGACCAAAGTAATGGATTAAAATAATTGAATAGATTGCCCTGATGGGCAGGGTAGATGAAAAAATTGTAAGGTTTTTGTCTATAACCTGTCTCTGAAATGTTGACTTGCATGATGGGTTTGGTAGTGCGTGCCATTGTTTTTGGTAGGAAGGAGGATACATACATAGTGATGAGTGATGAGAGAGAGAGAAGAGGCTGACAAAACAAACACAAAGGTATCTTAATAAGTTCCAAAGCTAAGATTGATATGCAAAATTGGTAATTCAGGTAAACAGTGTTCGTACCAAAGAGCACGAGCAGCAACAAGAAGAGCCAGATCTAGCTACTTGTCTTAGGCGCTTCAAATTCCAAAGAGAACCTTTCTGACCTTCCCCTCTTCCATCAACTTTACACCATCACCGTCAAAACTTACAATTTTTCTTTCTTTCTTTCCACTTTGCACTTATTTGCAGTTAGAAATTAGGTTCTGAGGTGTGATCAGAAGCCAATATAAACAAAAAAATTAGGCACTTATGTTTTTGCTTTGTTTTGTGTGTTTGTTTGTGATGTGTCTTTGACCATTGGTTTTGTGAGGATAGGGTGAGTGTGGGGGAGAGAGAGAGGGAGAGAGGTCAGAGATTCGAATCGTGAGGTATGCAGATCATTGCCAGAGAAGCACAGATCTTCTCTCACACTCATCGGACTTATGGTTTTCATGAACCTATAACTTCATTTTTATCTTCTCTTCCGTTCTAAGCTATGTTGTCCTGAACCATATAACATGAATAAAGACAGGAAGATATAATTAAATTGAAAAAATATAGAATACAAGACACGTCGTGTAAATTTATGTTAAATTTAAAATTGTTAATTAACATATTATCAACTAATATAAAAATGATTTGCATAATTTATTAAGAAAGATGTTTCAATTTATTTCAGCTTTAATTATTCTTTTAATTATTGTTTTTTTAAAATAATGTTAAGTTAATTTTTTAATCTTTTATTGTTTAAAACTTGTTTACCTTAGGGAAAAGACTTGTACCGTATAGTTCTACCTCAGTTGAAAAGATTTTACAATAGTGAAGTTGTTGCTAATTACGTCAAACTAAATAATATTTTCTTCGGCACGGGTTTGAGTCCACTATCATTTGTGCGGCGACGCATGCTTCAGATTAAAGGTAGATTTAGGCTTTAGTTTGTCTCTCATCATGCAAAAGCTCAGTCTAAAAATTTATTTCAAAATTATTAGGCACAAATTATTCTTTTATATATACATTTTATTTTTAAATGTATTTCTTAAAATATGTTACATAATTTTATATATTTTCTTTTACCTTATACCTTTATTCAAATAACAGTGTTAAATGATCATCTCACTCTCATCTTTCGAACTCTATTTTTCATTTGATCTTAAAGTTTAATTTTCTTAAATAATATCTCATATTTAAACAAAGCCACCCGAAATAAAAGATCATCTAATAAATATGTATATTAGAAATATATTAAAATTAAAGTCAATATATTATTATGTAAAGTAGTAAAAGTATAACAATAATTAAATTTCAATTCAACAAATAAAAATGGTATCATAAAAATCCGCACACGCTTTAATTATGTTTTTAATATTTTTAAATGATTCTTTTTATCAATAAAAAGTAACATAATAAAATAAAGTTGTCAATTTTCATCAGTTTGCTTGTAACAATATGTTAGCTATAATATAAAATGTAGAAGTGCTGAATGTCCAGTATAGAAGAAATTATCACGTAATTTTACACAAAGTAACCGTGAATCCCAACAAAGAAAAACATGTTGATAATTTGGTCCCCTCATTAATAATACACGATAAAATTTTAGTTCAAGAATTTCAAATTTTGGAAAATGCTCTGCAATGAAGAGTTTGCTTAAGTTAATCAGGAAGAAATGATTTCAAAAATAAATAAAAAAAAAATTAACTTACCTTGTATCCAAAGCCATATATCTTGACTTTGACCTTTAATAATAGTATGTGAAAACATTGTTGTGAATTGCACAATTGTCCTGTGTTAGACGTCAGGTGAGTCGAGTCACAATCCAAATGAGATTCTTGATGGACAATTGTTAAGGGGAGATTGTTGCGAGTTGCACAATTATTCCATGGCAAAGACCATGTGGGTCAAGTCACAATCGAATCGTGGTGTTTGGATTGTTACACTCTTTAGTAAAAAAGAGTTGCATCCTGACTATCAGCGATAATTTTTTGTCAAGTGGTAAACGTTCAATCCTAACAAAGATATTAATGGTTTTTATTGGTGTTTAACGACTGATGAGAAGTATTAACTTCTCAAAATTTACACTTAGTTATATATTATAAATTAACTTTATTTTTAATCGCTAAGATACTTTCAACGATACAATGTAACTGTTAGTAGACGTAATATGATGTCTGGTAACACACTTATTGTTTAGTCGAGCAGAAAGATGAAAAATGGAAGAGCATGGTGGGTTAGGGAATGTACTGAAAGTATTGTGTTGAGACGTGTAAGGAAGGGAAGCGTGAGTGATGAGCTCATGCAGAGTCGGTGGAGAAGAAGGAAGAAAATGATGATGGCATTTGGGTATATGATTAAGTTTTTGTTTAATTTGCATGCTGATATGAGAAAAAGATGCCATTGCACTGCATGGAAGCACATGGTGGATATGAAGTTAGAGCAGAAGACAAAACACAGTGGTACAATGGGGACTCATGAGAGAGAGAGAAGTGGTCCTGTGTTGTGTGTGTGTATATATAGATTACATGCATGTAAGTAAAAAGAGCAATGTCATTCTCAGCTTTCAAACGTTTGAATTATTTACTGCCACTCTTCGTTGATGTTGAAGTTGCATTCGTCCTTGCAACTGCTTTGGTCTCTGCAGATCTGCTTACTCAACAAAAAAATGTGTTAGCTGTCACATATCTTTCTTCTAAACTTATTAGGTCAAATCATGGAATATTGATGACCTACCTATAACAATTTCTGTGGCCTGTTATTTCAAAATAATTATTTTGTGATAAATTTTAGTTAATAATAGTGTGTGTTAAAAAAATATTTTGGAAGTATGTTGTTACTGCTTTGTGTTTGTATATTATGTAAGAGCAAATTCAATTCTTACTCCTAAATAAAACAAAGAAGCAAATAATGTCCATGTAATAACAAGGGATGGTTGTGTTTTTTCTTCCTTATATATTAGTAATGTGGTGTTAGGTATAATTCTAATTCATCTCTACCTTATCCATATTATATTCATCTAACAATAATGTACACTTAATGAAGATATATATATATGGATGTCAAAAAAATTTGTACGTCCACGGATATCTGTAGATAAAATTCGCAAGGAGTAAGAAATACATATTAAAAATGGATATCCACGGGTAATGGATACAGATATTTTTTATATCCGCATGTTAACAGAGCGGATATGGGTATCATAGTATTCGTATCCGTGGATCCCCGTATCCGTTATACTCTAATTTAAATTAAAAAAAAAAGTGATTAAAACATTAATACATTGATTTTGAATGGGTTATTTTTTATCAATTGATTTTAAAATATCTCCATTTACTTATAAATTTTCATTCAACACTATTAAAATAAATTATTTACACTTTGTTTGAAATTTATAAATGTTATACATTGTATTTTTATTTGAAATTATGATCATAAGTTGTTGTTAAATATTATCATAAACATTAGGACATTTAAATGTTTTATCTTAGGGTTTCTATGCTTCTTGGTTAGAACAACTAACAACTTATTTCTTCAATATATTCTTTTATTATGGTCTATATGTATTAAGACTCATGAATTTCCAACAAAATATTATGAATCTCAATCAATTTTAACCAATATTTAATAAATATGCGAAAACTCTTATTAATGGATATCTAAAATATTCGCTAACGAATTTATAATAGAAATTCTTTAAGGGGTATTTTCTTAGTTAAGAATGTGCAGTAATTTAAAAATAATGATTACATTTATATGATGTTTAATCTTTAAATTAGTGAATAGTTTGTCCAAGAGTATGTGTTATATGGGTTAAGTAGATAACACAGAATTTCAAACCTAATTAGTGCATGTTTGGTTTTACTTTAAAAACACCCAAAATCAATTTCTAAAATTAATAAATTGTTTACAAGCATCCAAAATTAATTTCTAAAATTAATTATAGATGAAAAATTCACATAAAAAAGAATTAACTTTTTCTAACTTCTCCATCAATCAAAATTGATTTTCCCACATTAAATAAAATCAATTTTCTCAAAGTGTTTCCAAACACACCCTTAAACTTGTTTGGAGTTCAATGGAATTGAGAATAATAATAACAAATAACATAACACTGTGATATATTAACAACTTTTATATTTTATACGACCACTCAATAATTATGCATATTATTATTTTATTTCAAAAAATTGTTTGTTAAATAATATTTTGATATTAAAAGAGGGTTCTGTAATAACATATTATGGTCAATTCGTTATATAATATTAATAATATACAATTAGATTGGGTAATGATATATGGATGTTGGCATATATCACCTAAAAAAGAAAGTGAGAGTTGAACTTTTATTATATTTTAGCCACAATTAATTAGGAAATCAAAAGAAAAAGGAAATAAAAGGAGGGTGAGATTGGGAAGTAGAAGGTGCTAAGAGTAAAATTTCTTATAAGAACACATGTTATTTTTTTTTTCTTTTTTCTTTTTTTCTCTCTGTTTTCTTTCTACCTCTTTGTTCAAAACTTAAGAAAGAAAGAAAAAACTAGAACCCTTTCTTTCCTTCCTTGAGAGAATTCTAATTCTAAAGTGGGTTTTGATATGAGTAAATTCTTTTATTTTTTTCCATTCTATTCTATCTTTGTATAAAAACTTACATGGGTGGACTTTTGTATAAAAACAATATCAAAAGTTCACTCATACAAATTTTAAATAACAATAGAATGAAATAAGATAAAAGAATTTAATCAAATCAAAACCTTTTCTTCTAATTTTAACCAAACAGACCCAATAAACCACAAGGAACAACTAGTAGTGTCTTGAAGAATATTTATTATGATAAAGCTTATTAGTTTTATACATATTATTTATTTATATATGAATTAACTTTAACTTCTTAACTTATTTTACCTTTTCTTTTAAAAATGTTTAAGAAGAATTGATCCAAACATATATTTCAAGTGACGATGATGCTCAATTATCTTCTGGTTGAAAGACAAAACCATTTTTTTTGAAAGCAGTTGCAAAAGTATTTTACCACGGTTTGGTTTGGCCTTTGCAGAAAACACAAAATCACAAAATTTTAAAGAATTTTGGGTTCAAAAAGCCCAACCAGGAACCTCCTATCCTCTGAAATACCATTAAAGCCTATCTTGCAGCCATGTCAGCACACACTATCCACAAGAAAAGAAACGAGTGGTTGTGCTGCAACTCCAACACTGATTTTCAAATTATCAAACGCTAATGAAATTAACACACCAAAAAATTTAGAAACAGAAGAAACATATCAATAACTTAAAGCCACTTTCTGACACCAAAGAAAAAAAGGAAAGAAACTTGATCCATTTTCTGTCCCTGGTGGACTTCAGAGTCTTTCATAGGACAGTAAATTGTAGAAAAGGTTCACTACCAAACACACCAATGGCCTCAACCTCTTCTGCTCTAACTATATCCTCTTCTTCCACACTTTTTGATGGCAAGGCTCCAAGAAACTCACCACCTCTTTCTCCACAATGTGTGACCCTTCCTCTTCCCAATTTCCACTCTCAAAACCGTTCATGGAAGACCTCTGCTTATAGTAAGTTCATCACTCTACACTGCACACTGCACACTGCACACATCCTTTTAGCATGCTCTTATCTTATGAATAATATGTTAGAGATCCCACATTTTGGTTAGTAACATAGCAAAAGTAGTTGGTATAACGTTGGATCCGAAGTTATAACTATTGGTCAGATTAGTTAGAGTCTAACTCTTTTTTGTCACATTAGTCAGAGTCTAACTCTTTTTACTACGATAAGTGTCACGTATAAATTGGAGATAAACCTTATTTTATATATGATATAGTTTTTGAAGTTAAGTTGAAATTGAAATTCTAAGATGGTGTGAGAAATTATCCATGTAGGTAATTGTTGAAGGTTAAATTCGAATTCCAGGTAGATAACTTTTAAGGTTAAGTTGAGGATGGTAGCAGAACTTGTTTTAGTGATGATTGCTTTTCAGATGGGAAGATTGCTCGAAATGTTATGGCAATGGCCACAGGGGAGGCACCAGCTGAAGCTTCCTCAACCGAGGTGCCAGAGATTGTCAAGACTCTTCAAGAAACTGTAAGAGTCTCTAGTTTCTTTGGTGTGTATTTTGAGTTGCAGTTTTTTCTGTGTTTCTGACTTGAATTACCTGATGTTTGTTGCATATAGTGGGACAAAGTTGATGATAAGTATGCAGTGAGTTCACTGGCCCTGATTGGTGTGATTGCATTGTGGGGCTCAGTTGGGTTGATTTCAGTAGGTTATCTAAATTTTATTTTGGATTCTTTGATTGATTATCATTACTGCAAGTCACAAATGGCAGTTCTTTATGATCATATATTCTTGAGATTGTTCTAAGCAGTTACTGTGTATCACTTGTAACAGGCAATTGATAGGCTTCCTTTGATTCCTGGGATTCTTGAGATTGTAGGCATTGGTTACACTGGGGTAAGTGATGTATACTTAGATGGCTGACTTTGTTAAGAAGTGAACCGTAAGAATAACTCAATCTTACAAATTCAACTTGTAAAATAAGGTCTGCACTCATTTATATATTGAAAATTGATCTTATCTTAATTTAAAACTTCTAATAGTGTGTTTGGATTGTTGTTACTAACAGTGTGTTTGGATTGTTGTTAGAAAAATTAAGTTTAGTCGAATAAAACTGAAAATCTCATTCAATGGAAAAGTTTTATCATTTTGCTTTGAAAGTAATTCACATTTGGAGTTCAATGAAACAAAACAAAAATTTGTCAAACATCATCATTTGTGACTTTCAGTGAAAAATAAACTTGGGTTTGAGCTCTCAATCCGAAAACCAAACACACACCAACAGGTTTGGTTACACTATTAATGCTTAGGAGAATGAACTTATGAAAGAAAAAAGAGCACTTATGATAGATTTATGTAACTTAACTTTTTCATAAGCTCTCTCATCTAACTTTTTTTCACAGTATCTGTAAACTGTTGAGTACTTTTTAGGAATCAAAGATTTATCTCAATTGGAAAGTTTATAAGTTTCCAAACCTAGTGTCGTTTCTTGCTAAATAATCCTTTTTATTAATGCCTTGGTTTCCACTATCTCCTTGTAAATGGTTCAACAAATACATAATAGCCAAAACTAGAGGGGTTTAAACAATTGCAAGTACATATTAAGGCTTGTAAGTTGTAGTACACGATTCCATATTCATGAAAATCTGTTATTTATTCATCTTCTCTGTTTTTGTTTGCAGTGGTTCGTATATAAGAACATAGTTTTCAAGCCAGACAGGTGAGCACAATAATTTTTGAATAATTTTTCCTAGAATTTGGTGCAGTGAATCATGGATAGAAGTCTTAAAGCTGTTTTAATGGAATTCCAGGGAAAAATTGACACAGAAAGTAAAAGAAACATACAATGAAATACTGGGGAGCAATGAGTTGCCGTAGGCATGAAAGGATCATATATCTTGCAGCTTCTTCCTGTTGAAGATTTCATGGTGCTTCATTTTATGGCCATAAGCTTCTGATCATACTTTATCCCAAGCACTGTGTGTATGAAAAAAATTGTATCATTTTATATATCTTAATCCACTTTTAAGACAGTTTCATTTCCTCAGCTATCTGTAGTGGTTGGTTACAAGGATAAGAAAAAGCGATTGAGTTCATTAAGCTGAATTCAATGACTTTGAAAGAGCTTTTTATGACCCTATTTGTTATCTATCTGCATGCAACTTGCTTGCATACTTTCATTTCATTTTATGATCAAGTGTGTTGAAAGTTAGAAATAAAATAACTTCATAATATATTATAAATAGATGTAAATCTCCTCTTGGTTTTTGTGGAGACTTTGATAAAGTGTGCAATTAGATCTAACAATTTTATTGGTTTGGTTTCATTTTAAGTTAAGAATTCAATTCCAAAAACATCAATATACTGAGATTAAGCTTAGTTTATGCATTGGTTTGGTTGGAATTATCCAAGTAGTCTCATCTTCTGCAATTTTCCGTCTTGCAAAGCATTGAAAAGTCAATAGCGGACAGTTTTCAACCTTTGAACAACAATGTCTTCTTCCATGCGATTTCATCAAATAAAGTGTCGCAATCACCGTAGAAAAAAACACCATTTTCTTAAACCAGAATGATTTTGATTCTACCATTATTGAAGATAACATAACCCTTATAAGTATTAATGCAAATTTAACTAAAAAAAATCAAATTGATTCTATTTAAAAGGTATCGGGACACAATTAAGATAAATTACTAACTAAGCCATTATAATAAAATTGTTCTAAAAATTAAAATATTTATATATGTTAGTTAAATATTATATAAAATAGAAGGTTGTAATTAAAATTTTTGAATCGAGGAATATATCAATTTTTTATATATCTTATTAATGCTATGTATCCGTAAACAATATCCTTAAAAGATCCATCGTTCTAATCGTCTAAATCGATGTAAAGTCACACAAACAAACTACTACTAAAAATATCCTCACCGATGAATGGTACGATTACGTTGGAAATAGTACAACCATGATATTATTTATAAATTGCAAGAAAACCGAATAACAGAAGTAACAGTTAAAGACACAATAGGTAAAAAGATGGTGTCTACTTGTAAAACTCCATAACCCAGAAGCCAGAGACAAAACAGACGAATGTGATGCCACTGAAACCAGAAGATAATGCCAATTCCATGAACTCATTTTGGGTTCTCTCTTTCCCTCCTGGGTTTTGAGCCATCATCAATATGTCAGCTTGGTAACCATTCCTCGCAATAACTGTACTTTCAGGCAAAGCAGGAACAATCAAATCCACAACAATCACTTTTCCATCACTGGGAATAGCTTTGTAGCAGTTCTTCAGCAACTTCACACACTCTTCATCACCCCAATCGTGAAGTATCCACTGAAATTTTTCGTACACACAACAAATTAAAACAATAATAAATTTTCCACTCTCGTATGTGGGTAGGTGTAGTTTTTTGTTTTTTATTTAAGCATGTTGGTAGGTATACATAGTTTTCCTTTATAAAAATCTTGAATTCACCTTCATAAAAATGGCGTCTCCATTAGGAACACTCTCAAACATATCTCCTGCTACATGTTCCACACCTGCAACATTAAAATAAGATTAAACAGTTCACAGTTCAACTACATAATAAAAAACACTAATTAATCAATGGTTTACATGTCTTAGTTTCTTTATAACATATACCAGGGTAGGTAGGGGCATGTTCTATGACGTGTGGCAAGTCAAAGTTAACACCTTGAAGATTGGGATATTTTGAAGTGATTAGTTTGAGATTGATCCCAAGACCACCACCAACATCCACCAGCCTGTTAATGTTCTTGAAACCATCGTAGAGCTCAAGAACCCTATTTGTGATTATGGTGGTAATGTTGAACATGGCTTTGTTGAAAACATCATTGTACGTAGGATCCACCGCTGAATACTCAAATGCATTCATCCCATGAACCCTGTTGAATGCTATGCCACCTTCCGCGATGGCTCCTTTCAGTTCAGTCCTATGTATTATTCAACGCAAATAATTCATTTTCATGAACACAAACAAAAACATCCATGTCATGTCTTAATTATGTCAAATTTAAATATTCAACCACCACTACCATTTTTTTTCCAAAGTCTGCGTTAGACTAGAAGTGTAGAATAAAAACATGCACACATTTTATATATATAATTTTCAAAGGATATTATGTGTTCCGTTGACTAGAAGTGTAGAATAAAAGTTTTTAGCTGCCTATTCAAAACAAAAAGTTGTCTATTTGACATTTCCTTCCAATAATAATAGAAAATAAAATAATGATAGTGAAGGAAACCTACTTTCTTTTGTGAAATTTTCAAATAAAAAGGCGTAAATAGAAGTTTATTTAGTTAAATATCTATTGACATGTTGTATAAAATAAACTACACATAGCATTGTATATGCAAGTACCAAAATAACTTATAAATATAGGAATAAGTTGGTATATATCATTTCAAACAAAATAGTTTATGACTATTAATAATGGGTTGATACAATGCGTAGCTGGTAAGGTGATTCGCAGAGTTGGAGACTCATTAAAATAATTAGTCATAATATAAATAAGGATAATAATACTATCATTCTCATATTTTGACTCACAACTTTTATTTTTTGATGTGATTCAATATGGATCATTGATTAATATACCACTATCTTTTATTTTTTTTAAAGAATCAATGGTTCACACTAAACCACATTAAAAAATAAATAATGGGAGTAAAAAAAAAAAGTAGTCAAAATATAATCTTTTCCTGTATAAGTAATGATATGCATACAACACCTCATGTATTCTTATCTAACTACAACTTTGTCGTACATAAAAAATTATTTATTTTGAAAGTAGTCTCGCCTCAAAAGATATATCAACAATGGAGATATAAATCACACTATCATCAAAATGAAGAGATTAAAAGTAATTAATTATTAGGAGGAAAATGTTATATAAAACACATGATTTGATTGATATATGAAAATGAATAATAGAATTAAAAACTGACCAGCTATCCAAGCAGACCTTGCCAAGAATCAAGTTCAAGGAAGCTCCAAATGAAACACCATCAGCATCAGAAACAAAGTACTTGGAAGCATAGGTGAGGCTATAGAGTCTCTTCCCAGAATTTTGGCCTTCTTCACCAAGACACGAAGATAGCATGGAGTGACTGGCCAACAGCCTCAGAATCCGATCCAACATAGTTGGTGCTTGTGGGTTCTTTATGCCAAGTTTTTCTGTAATATCTTGTGCTGAGAGCTTTGCACCTTCACCTTCTTTGGCCATGATGTCAAAGATACCAAGCTCATTCGCTGTCTTAACCGCAAGAGGGAACGTCGCACTAGACACCATGTTCAGGGCAAAGAAGAGACCATCTTGCTCTTCTTCCACGTGCTTGAGTTGCATGGCTTCAACGATATTGGTTTCCTCTGATGGAGCCATGATGATGTTATCTCATACAATGAACTAAACAATATATAGAGAGAGAGGAAGGGAGAGGAGCTAAACAATATCATGTTGATTGGCTATAAATTTCGGGGGTGTACATAGAAATATTTTTTTTCTAGTGAATGGTAGGGTGATAAAATGGACCGGTTGGCCCGTCCGGACCCACCAAATAATGGTCTCCCATACTAAAGCAAGCTAAATATTTTGTGAAAAATGATTTTTTGACTACTAAATTTTGATAACTTTTTCTTACAACTTTAGGTGGCATTTTCTAAATGGTTCTCCATTTCTCCATTTTTTTTATTTTTAATATTTCAAAACCACTTAGAAGATGACACATCATGTTGTAAAAAAAAGTTGTCAAAATTGAGTAGTCAAAATATCATTTTCCATATTTTGTTCTGATTTATCAAGGAAGATTATATTTTGATTACTAAATTTTGACAATTTTCTCTTACAACATGACGTGTCATTTTATAAGTAGTTTTGAAATATCGAGAATGAGAAAATAAAAAAAATGAAAAACCACTTAGAAAATGTTACCTACAGTTGTAAGAAAAAGTTGTCAAAATTTAGTAGTCAAAAAATCATTTTTCGTTTATTAATTAGCGAGTCAGAATGTGTAACCATCGTTGTGAATTTTGAATTCTTAATCACTCTTAGGTTGATCAAATTAAGGGTGTACACCAAATTCTACAAGAGATAGTTTTATATAAAAGGGAAATTTCTCTATCCAACCGTTTAATTATAATTTAACATCATCATAATTATTCATTTTAAATTATGTTGATTGAACAGAGTAATAATAAAATAGTCAAATTATTCTTGTTTTAGTATATTTTAAAAATACATTATTTTAATTTTTATTTATATAAAAGATGCGTCAAATAATTTTATATTAATATAAAATTTTGTATATATAATAAGTTTTAAACAAATATGATCAGGCAAACAATGTTGAATGATGTAACATTCCGTTGAATTTATGCCAATTTAACATAGTGTAATTTGATTCCTCTTCTTTTTATAGTTCTATTTGTATAAACACTTACCCTGGGTGGGTGGTTGTACCAAAAATATTTAAAAAACTAAGAATTATTTTCGGTAGATGTATTCAAAAGTTATTTGATTTATAAACTTTTGACTTCTGTGGTGGCTGTAATTTGGATACTTTATCATTTTATTTTGGACACGCTACTCTTAAACACTCCTATGTGTCTCTCTCATTGTAAGTTTTCTTTCTTTTTTTAATCCCATTTGATGTTGTTTTAGTAGCTGTCAGTAAATTTTTTGACGATAAATGATTTATTAAAGCTGTAAATGCTTGAAACTTGTGCCAACACTCAATATATTTATTCATAAAAAGTTTTGGCAGCCGTGAGTACTATAAAAAGAATGAAAAAGTAAACGGAAGCATCAACTCATGGCAAATTCCCTCTTTTAGAAACCAAAATGTTAAGTAAAATGTTTTACCACTAAGATTTTTTTATTTTTATATTTAGGCTTAAATATACATTTTTATCCCTATTTTTATTGATTTTATTCAATTTTATCATTATTTTCGATTTATGTTCAATTAGGTTTTCATTTTCGTCAAATTATGATCAATTTGGTCCTTTTTATTAACGGTGTTTAAATAGTTAGTGTTTTTAAACAATACATGTCACGTGTCAGCTCCTGGTTTTTTTGATTTTTTTTAATTTTTATTTTTAATTTTTTTTAATTTCAAAAAAAGTGTCACGTGTTAAGTCACAATTGTGCCACGTGTCAGTTTCTGGTAGTATTATTTTTTTTATTCAATTTAGTCCCTATATTTGTTATTTTTGTTCAATTCAGTCCTTATATTCGTTATTTTTGTTTAATTTAGTCCCAAATTTTGTTAAAATAAAATCATTTAATTTTTAAAATGGACATTATTATTACTTATTTTTTAAATTTAATTATAAATTATAATATTTAATTATTGATTGAATATAATTTTTAGATTCAATTGTCAAAATAGAATATAATTATTTAAATATAATTATTAAAATTTTAAAAATATATATTAACATTTGTAAAATTTACATTTAAATTTAAAATATTTAATATTTTTATTGCATTTTAGATATTAAAATCTAAAATATTTTATATGTAAATGTTAATTTTACAAATATTAGTTTATTTTTCTAAAATATTTTAAATATTTAAAATATTTTTATATATCAATTTTAGAAATATTTTAGAATATAAATTTTAGAAAAAAAATTAATAATTATATTCTTATAATATTTTAAATAATTATATTCTATTTAGAAATTAAATACAATAATTTATTCAATTTATAATTAAATTTAATAATTTATAATTGAATTTAAAAAATAATAAATTTAAAGGTCAATTTTTGAAAAGATATTAATATAATTTGTATAAAAGATATTAAATTTAGTGTCAATTTGAAAAGGACAAAATTGATTTATTTTAATAAAAATTGAGACTAAATTGAACAAAAATAACGAATATAAAGACTAAATTGAACAGAAATAATAATACTACCATAAACTGACACGTGGTACTAGCATTGACATGTGGCACAATTGTGACTTGACACGTGGATCATTTTTTTGAAATTAAAAAAATCAAAAAAAAAATCAAAAAAAATAAAATAAAAAATCAGAAAAACCCAGAGCTGACACGTGGCATGTACTGTTCAAAAACGTTAACTATTTAAACACCGTTAGTGAAAAGGACCAAATTGACCACAATTTGACGAAAATGAGGACCTAATTGAACATAAAACGAAAATAGGGAC
>Ga0209589_1008754_pt1 | contig 15655 bp, 8 predicted proteins | sample CowpeawhiteBW_FD_187525 | JGI IMG/M metagenome (GOLD analysis project Ga0209589, IMG submission 187525) | Root nodule microbial communities of legume samples collected from California USA - Cow pea white BW (SPAdes) (version 2) | ecosystem: Host-associated > Plants > Roots > Nodule | place: USA... | reverse complement strand
AAAAATATATATATATATATATATATATATATATATATATATATATATATATATATATATATATAATATGTCCAAATCGTTGATCATGCCGAAAAAGCAAAAGGTTGATGTGATGTGTAGAACATAACGGGACCATACAACAAATTATCATTCTTGCTTGATCACTCAAATGAAGATTTCTCTTAAAAAAAATTAATTGGCAGAGATATTTGAAACAAAAAGTATTATTTAGGTCAAATAATTCTATTTAAACTCCTAAATTTATTACGAATGTAAATTTCTTTTTCAGAGTAGTTAAATATAAATTTAAAATTACTTTCATAAATTTGATTTACACGCACTTGGTAATGCCCAACTCAAGGCTTACTAAGTATTAAATGCCAGATATAAAAACGATTTTCTTTTATCAAAACGAAATTATAATTAACTTCAAATTAATTTTCTACAAATTTACGGAAAAAAATTCTCTGATTATAATATATTATAATAATTAATCATACATATAATTTATCATTAAACAAGTTTAAAAAGAAAGGAGACATAAAGTCGATTTGTTTAAATTTAAAATAAACCACTTATTCAAGAAGTAAATTGAATTTTTTTCTATAAAAAACCAAAAGTACAAAATAAATAGAATCAACAAAATACATGGAAAGAATATGCTTATATTTATTTTAAAAACAAAACACAAGCAAACTCGCCCTAAAGAAGTTTTCTCAAGTACGAATTAAAAAATAACAAATAAACCGATGAATTAAAAGAAAATTGTGTACTATACTTTCAATTTTTTCAAATAATACGATAACTACATTTTTTTCAAAATTATATACTTTAAAAATAGTTAGGCACTAATAATACAACTTTTGATATGGTAACAGAACCGTTCCTGTCATTAGAGTATCACTCGAGGAATCCTGAATTCGACTTCAAAGATAAATAAATTATATATAGATTAAATACATGTAATATCTGGTTTCAGAAGAGAATGAAAAATGATTTTTTATAATTAAATTTTATTATTTTTTTTATAACTTTAAAATGATATTTTTTAAGTGATTTTTTATCTTTTTATTTTTTATATTTTTTTATACTTCACAACTATTTAAAAAATGTTAGCTCAAAATAAAATAAAAATTATCAAAATTTATATTCTCCTTTAAAAACACATCAAAGTTATTAAACCTAGAAATCGGACCAAGACTCTTAAATTTTTTAACCGGACAATAGTTACCAATATTTTGTTAGTATTTATAGATAAAATATATTACTTAATACAATAAATATTAATATATTTTATTTTTATTACATAAAAAAATTATAATTTAGTACAAATTTTTATTTTATTAATTTTATTTAATTTTTTATGAGATAATTAAACACATGTTTATATTTAATAATTAATACATGTGTTTATTAAAAAATTAACATTAAAGTCTTTTGTTCCTTTACTTCTTGCTTTATAAATTTCAAATTCTTTTTACTTCTTTAAGATGAATTTCATATTAGATACTCCCCAATAAACACATAGAATAATGATTGAATATTAATTATTAATGAACTTTAAATCAATTTAAGATAAGAAAAACTATTATATTAAAAGTATGATTTGTAATTTTTTTTATTTTACTAAAACTGATATATATCAAAATTTATTACACTGAAGTAACTATTTATAGGTATATGAGTTAAAGTTAAATATATTTTTGGTCCCTTGAAAATTTTGGAACTAGTCAATTTTGAAATTTTAGACCAATTTAGTCTTTTATCTTTTCAAATGCATAGATTTAGTCTTTTTAATCAAATTTGTTAAATTTATTTGACATTTCAAACACGTTTCATAATAGCATTTGACTTAACATTAAAGCAAAAATGTGTCAAATAGTACAAATAACTCAAATACAATATTGAAATGCGTACAAAATATCAAATAAACCTACTAAAATTTGATTAAAATAACTAAATTTATATATCTCAAAAGATGAAGATTAAATTAATCCAAAATTTCAAAATTGACCGGTTCCTAAGTTAAAGTCAACAATCTAAAAATATATTTAACCGGACTTATGTATATCCTTTTATCCACATATATTACACGTATCCTTATTTCATTTGATAATTTACGTGTGTACGATGTTTATATTAAAAGTGAGATTCAATCTGTTTTATATATGTTGTTTTTCGGTGTGGATTTTATTAGGACGATAAAAAAAAAAAAAAAAAAAAAAGTAGAGTAAAAAAGGCATGATGTTATTAACTTCTGTGACAGAAAAACGTTATTAGGAAGAAAGAAGAAGGAGCAGGAAGGGTGTGAGTGCATGCAGTAGTGTTTCAGTGTCACAGAAAAGCAGGAGGATGGAGTCTAGATGAACTTGTTGAGGACGAACTTGGCGAGATCCAAGCCACCGGTGGTGATGCCATTGCCATCTGAGAGCTTGGAAGCAAAAGACCAAGAGAGAATGTCGTGGGTTTCGGTTGAACCTGCAAGCAACCCTGTGGTGGCAGAGAACCCAATGATGACCGTCTCCGGAAGAACGCTCTTCAGGTCCACTCTCTCAGACACGATGTAGCTGGTTCTCCGGGAAGGGTGAACCAGAGAAGCCACCAAGAGCTGCGTGGAGGCGTCGTAGGTGATCAGAATCTCCGCGTTTTGCCCGTTCGCCAGACCCCACGACGCCCATCTGATAGACTCGATGGAGTTCACGTCGATGCCGATGTGACGGGGTTCCGGGTCCCACTTAGGGTTCGAGTAGGTGTCGAACTCCACAGCCACGGTCTGGGCGGAGCTGTCGTAGGTGGCGTTGTCGAAAAGACCAAGAAAACCGGCGTTGGATTTGGGCTCGGAGCCGACGGGTACGAGAGCGAATGCAAGCCCATCGGCGGAGTTTGATTTGTTGGGAGCATTGATGTTGAAAGTGAAGGAGGTGGCCCAGCTGGCGACTTTGCCGGTGGTGCTGTCCCAGATTTTGATGGGGGCGGAGTAGAAGGCGCGGCCCAGAGAGGCCGGCGTGGGTTTGCCGTTGCCTTTAACTTTGGTGAGTCGTATCCGGCCGGCGGTTGAGACGACGGCGTCACCTTGGAGGATAAGGTTGGATTGGTCGAAGGATTTGAAGTTAAAGGAGAAGTCGTCTGAGTATGCTTGGGTGAGAAGCAGCAGGAAGAGGGCTAGGGAGAGAGAGAGAACAGTGGAGAAGTTGGAGGAAGCCATGGCTGTAAGGTCTTACAGTGATGGATGTTGATGATGCATTAGGATGAGTCTGTGTTTGGTATTTATAGAACAAAAACGGGACTGTGTTTCCAGATTCACACAATTCAAACACTTTCAAACCACGCATTTACATTGTCTCCTGCTTTCTTATTATATTAGACATGTGTTTTGGAAACCAATATTATTAGATGAGTTTTCTTTTTTTTTTTTCAAAAAGTGGGTTAGTGTTACTATATGTATAATAATGTGGTAGACCGGGAGAAATTATAAATATTCATTTAGTTTTAATAAACGGGTACACTTATTATATTCTTTTGAGAAGACGAAAAGAAAAAGAAATTATAAAACCTAATAAAAATAGAAATAAAATCAATATTATTATCAATATATTTTTTTATAATGATATTATCACTTTCATTTTTTATTTCTATCTTTTATTTTTTCTTTTATTTTTTGACGTGGTTCAATATAAATTATTAATTAATGTATTATTATATTTTTTTTGAAAAAAATAATAATTCACACCGAATCATGTTAGAAAATAAAAAATAATGAAAATTAAAAAATCAAAATCAAAATATAATTTTTTACTTTTAATTAAGATTTATCATTTAATTTTTTCATTAACCAGTTGATGTGACTATTTATCTTCTTCTGTGTAATATTTTTATATGTTAATAGCAAGATTTTCTAGTTAATTCAAAATTATATGTGATTTTTATTGTTTTATTTTGAAAACATGTTAGATAACAAGATTATCGATCTTGCTTATGACGAATTGTCATTGTTATTATCATTAATGTAGGTGACCACCTGCATTTTTTGTTTCATTTCGAACATTCTCACAATCAAATTCTAAAATTAATTTATGCTAATAAATTGTTTGAAGGCACCTAAAATCAATTTTTAAAATCAATAAAAGATTATAGATTCACATCTAAATAGAAGTAACTTTTTTTAGCTTTTTTTATCGACCAAAATCCATTCTTATAAAACAGAGTTTAAAAAAAAAAAATAGTAAAAGTCAGTTGAGGTATGACATCAATTGCAACAATATTTTTTTTTTTTAAATATGTTTTTGTTCTTTAAGTTTCAATAAAATTTGGAATTAATTTATCTTCAAATATTTTAATTAATTTAGTCCTTTATTTTTAAAAATGTGTAAATTTAGTTTTTTTAACTAAATTTTGTTAAGTTTATCTAACATTTCAAGCGTATTTTATTATAGTATTTGAATTATTTACACAGTTTTACACATTTTCACTTTAATGTTAACTCAAATATTATCATAAAAAACGTTTAAAATGTCAGATAAACTTTACAAAAATTGGTAAGAAAGACTAAATTCACGTATTTCTAAAGATAAAAGACTAAATTGGTATAAAGTTTTGAAGAATGACTAATTCCAAAATTTATTGAAACTTGAAGGAGCAAAAACATATTTAAATTTTTTTGTTAACCATAAAATCTCTCATTTCTTAACAAATATAAATAAGTAAACAAGACGAAACAATATAATGATCACATCATCTCGTCAATAAAAAAATTAAACAATAAAGACTCAATTGAAAATATAAAAATTATGAGTACTCAATATAAAATCAAAAGTTAATAAGGGTTCAATTGAAAACACCCAATTTTATAATATATTACTTTGAAACTTAGAGTTATCTTGGTCTTTTCGATGAAGTTGAAGAAAGCACCCACTTTTAAAATATGTGACATTGAAAACACTAAATAGTTGATTAAGATGAAGTATATAAAAAAAAAAATAAAAAGTGAAAGAGAGTAAACTCTACTCAAGAGGAAGACATTGGTACAAGATTCAATTCAAGATTCTCTACGCTCTTTGAGTTTGAATGCTTAAACAACTAAATTCTCGAAAAATAATTGTAATAATATTTCTCTTGCCTAAAATCAATTAATTAGCGGTTTGAACATTGAATATCATGACTTGAACGATGGAGTTTCACTCGAAGCAAATCAATCCATCAAATTAAGTCAATTAGATCAAAATTTAAAAACAAAAAAATAGATCCAACTAATTTCAATTCTCTAAATGTAGTTAAACTTAACATTTAACATTAAAATTCAACATCAATAATTAATCCACATACAAAAATTACACTTGAAACAAAAATATGTCCTTCACGAATACTTTATCAACTCAAAACTAAATAAATAACAACCATCTTAGTTATCTAACCTAGGATTTACCATGATACATACTCTTCAAGCTAAACACTATGAAGAAATAGAAGAATGAATAATTTTTTAACTAATTTCCAGAAAACGTAATTCAAAAACTAAATACATAAACATAAAGTAGCAGAGGTTATATACATCCAATAGAAAATTTTAATCATTGCTATAACAGAACATAAAACAAGAATTTGATATTTGAAAAACAAAATTACTCAAACGAAAATTTGATCGGTTTAAATTGATTGAAACTTTATTACCTTCTAACACTCTATAACAAAAAAAGAAAAGAAAAATCACTATAATATATATATAATATGAATATATATAACAGTTGCGAATTTTCAGACAATATTTTGGGGTGCTAAAATTTTGGTTGAATTACTCTTTAATATATTTTTTCGTCTAAAAATATATGTTGACCTAGTGTTTTTTAGTTTCAATTTGATATCGATTTTATAAAAATTAATGCAATTTGATATTTTTCTTTAAATTTCTTGAAACGGAACAAGAATTTTTCATCAAAATTGATACTAGGATTATGTCAATTATACCAATAAAACACACCATCATTATTCACAACTTCAATTTTGATAAAAAATTATTGGTTCAATTCAAGAAATTTAAAGAAAAAAGGACAAAATTGCATCATTTATCAAAAGTTGACCAAATTGAGACTAAAAAAAAACTTGGAGGACCAACTTAATATTTTTGAACAAAAATAGGAACAAAAAGAGTAATCCTAAATTTTTTATATAAATTAGTCAAAAAATTATATTTACTTTTTCTATGATAATAAAAAATAATAAAATTACAATTATTGTTATTATTATAATTATAAAATTAAATATAAATAATTTTTATAATTTTAATATAATTAATTTTCATTTATAATGATTAAATTTTTAAAAATAAACAAATAAAAAATGGTTAAATTAAATAATAAATTAATTATTTTTATTTAAAAATAATTAAAATATAAAATTAAAAAATAAATGTGAAAATTCAGATATAAATATAAATATAAATATATAAAAATTTATTACAATATCAAATATATAAAATATATTAAAAATATTAAATTTGAAAAAAACAATTTAAAATCATATATTTACTTATATAAATGTAAAGAAAAAAACAATTGGAGAGACATGACCCCTTATCCAAACGAAGGTCCACCCATATATATATATATATATATATATATATATATATATATATATATATATATATATATTTTATTTTTTTTATTTTTTTATTTTTTTTGCAGTTTACTTTAAATGGTAAACTTATTTTAATAACCGTATTTATTAAACTTAAGCTCACTTTTGATTCCTGTAATTTCTTGGATGTGATATTTCAGTCCTTGTGAAATCATAATCTCAGAGATTTGATGTTCCAATTTTTTTAAACTAAATAATTTTAATCAAATATTAGTATATTACATAATTGTTTACAGAAATTTTGGCAAGCTTTTAAATAATACTAATATTAATTATTCATTTCATAAAATATTAATAATGAACAATATGTTAACTTTTTTGAACAACTGAGTTATATATTAGCAGTCGATTAAAGTTATTTAATTTTAAAAGGTTAAATTTGTAATTTAAATTAAATTATGAGATGAATAATAAATTTAAGTCAGTTTATTATTTCTCCCCTTTTATTAAAACTTTTTCAGAAAGTGGTAGCATAGGGAACACCCTATAATTGTACTTTTCAAGGCCCCTTTTAATTACTGAAATAAATTGAATAATTGTTTAATAAAGAGAGTCACACGTAAGTTTTCATGGATAATGCAAATATATTAAAAATTAAAAAGTACGTCACATCTCTTTTATAAAGCTGTGGAGTTGGTAGCCACGTTCAAAACGAGGGGTCAGGATTTTTTTATCTTTAATAAATATCTAATAAGATAATGTGCATTTTTTTTTTCTAAAGTTGTATGCTTCTCTTGATTTTATGCCTGATTTATGAAAAATGTTTTCGAAACAATACTAGCAATTGCAATCACTAAAAATTGTAAACACTGTTATAATTAGTATCGGTAAATGATGATAATTTAGTTCTAGTAGGTATAAGTTGGAGATGATTTTTAATTTTTAAAATAACAAAAAATCTTATTCAACCTCTATATATATATATATATAAGATTAGGATAACTACATTTATGTTAATGAAATTTATGAGATTATTTTGTCATTACTTTTAGAATTTAATTTAACCCTAACTAATGTAATTTAAAAACGATTAAGTATTAAGTTATACAATTTTTATAACCAAATTAAATTGTATTATAAATAGTGTTAGAAATGTAAAATTTAGAAATATGAATAATATATATATATATATATATATATATATATAATTTGAGGCTAAATTTATCTATTAAATCAATTTTAAAGGATTGAAATACATTAAGAGTCTACTTTTTTTAATATACAATCAAACATTTAAAATTTATCTCAGAAAGTGTTTCATTTTAAAGTTTTGAGATAATATTGTTAAAGTCTATTACCACATTCAAATTATTATTTATCTTGGAGTTTGGAATTTTTATCATGATTATGTATTTAAAAGATGTTTTAAAAAATGTTAGAAGACAAATGATATTTAAATTATTAACTTTATTCGAAATCTCATGTCATAATATATAAGTGAATGCAATTATCACTTTACAAGTCAATTTTGTGGGATTGAGTTAAGTTTAAAATTCACTTTTAACATAATATTGAAATCAGGTACTAATATCTTGTCTCGCGCACGAGATCAATATACCTCGGTGTGAAGGGATGTATTGGAAGTTCCACTAGAGATAAGGTCAATTCACAGTATATAAGTGGATGCTCCTCACCTTACAAGCCAGTTTTATTTAATAATATTTTTAAGTTATATATATATATATATTATTTTATCAAACTAATTCTTTAAGATAAAATTAAAACTGAACTTAAAAGTCAATTTTTATAAGAATATTTATACTATAAAAATATAATTATTTACTCTGATTTTAATATTCTTAAAACAAATGCACAATAAATTTTTAAGCTACACATGGTTACACGCGCTCATTTTTTTTTATGTGGAGATCCTCCGTAGTTTCTTTCTCAAATGCAGAAGATATGAATAGATTTGTTGTTTGCTTATTAAATCAATTTTATAGAGACGAAGTAGACTACTTTTATAGGTGGTTTCAAAATTAGTTAAAATTATTTTAATTAAATTTCTTTTCAATTTATTATGTTAACTACTGTCAAGTCTTCTCTATTTTTATATTTCGTAAATAAATAAATGTATTAAAAATTTCACGTTATTTAATGATATTTTTAAATTAATATATATATATATATATATATTAATGTAATATTTGTCCTATTAAATTAGTTTTATAAGATAAAATTAAAATTAAACTTAAAAGTCCATTTATATAAGAATATTTAAATAAAAAGATAATTATTTCCTCTAATTTTTACATTCGTAAATCAAACGCACAAATAAATTTTAAAGCTACACATGATGACACGCACACATTTTTTTTTTATGTGGAGATCCTTCGTAGTTTCTTTTTCAAATGCAGAAGATATGGATAGATTTGATGTTTCCTTACACGAAAAGTTGTGGACGTTAGTTGGCCACGAGAAACACGTGGGATTTACGAATTTTTGTTTTTAACCGATAGTTATGAAATAAAAATAGTTTAATAACTAATTATTATAATTAATTATAATTATCATTAATTGTTATTTAAGTAACTAGGCTTGTTTGAAGAAGGATTAAAATGTTTTTTTCCATAAATAATTTGTTGACAAATAATCATATGTTACAAATTTGAAAGAATCATAATTTCAAGCCCTTTTTATTTGTATGAGTGTAAGTACGATAATTGGAGTTGAGATTGTGGATGGATATGTTCGTTTAAAGAGGGTGAGGAAACATACACAGATAATAAATATTTTGAAAATGTTTGGAGAAGTTAAAAATAAATTTGGTATTTTGTTTTATGTTATATTTTTTCTTTTATTAGACATAACTGTTGTTTGACAAAGTAATATAAATATGACTTAGTTAAACTGTTTATTTGCGGGGGAATTTCATAAATAATATATAAAGACTTTTGAATAGAGGTGGCAAAACGGGCCAGTTTGGTCCGGGCCCAGCTCGCTTGTGGTCCAGCAAAAACGGACTGGATAGGATTAGTCCGCCACTAATAAATGGGTTGGATATTGTAACACGTTTCCTTTTAGGGCGGGCTGACCCGTCTTTTTTTATAATTTTTTTTTATTTTTTTAACTTTTTAAAAATTTTGTTTATAAATCTATTATATATAACTTTATTTATATAATATAAAAAATATTATTTTTTAATTTTAAACATAAAAAAAAAAAAAAATGGGTTGATGGATCAGGAGGAACTGACCCATTTTAGTCTGTTAAATTGGTGGGCTAAACGGGTAAGATTACAACGAGTTGACGGGTTAAAAATTTCAACCCGATCCGTCCTTTTCTTGACGGGCTGACGGACCTGACCCGCTTTAACATTCCTATTTTTGAAGAATAATATAAATTGAAATTAGACTATAAATTTAGAAAATAAGCTTAAAATAAAAATAATTGGTAACCTATTCTAGAGGTTGTTTTCACTAAAACATGACATCATATTTTGCATTACAATAAAAATAAATTTTGGAAGTAGAATTGCACTTTGTGGCGGATCATAGAAGATTACAGGAGGGTCGTGGTCCCCAAGATATTTTATTTATTTTAAAAAATATTTTCTTAAAATTTTTAAAATTGATTTTTATTTTTTTATGAAATATAATATTTCATATAAAAAATAATAAAATCAAAAATCAAAACATAATGAAGAATAATAAAATTTATTCAAATATTTTTTTGTTTTCTTCTATCTTAAGTTTGTCACATATTGTATTCATTTATTATTCTTGTATTTTTTTTTTGTTTTTTCTTTCTCTCGCTCTTAGTTCTCATTCGTTCTCTTCTAAGATAAAAAAATGTTACTCTCTCCCTTCTCTTAATAGGAAAATATTAGTTTGATATTTAGTTTTTATTTTCATCTTATGAGTTTTTTGTATATTTATTTTTTTATTAATATAAAAATAAAAGTTATGTATTATATGTTTTTTTATAACCATTTTTTAAATGTGACTTGATTATCATATTTTTTTAGTAATTAAGGCTCTCAATTTTTTATTAGATTTTGATAGATTATTTTTTAGCTTTAATTTTTTTTAAATAGATATATTGATGAAAAATAAAATAATAGATTCATTTTTTGTGAAGTGATAAAAGGGAAGATACCCTTGAAGATAAAAACAATAAAAATTTATTTCTTCACTTGTTTTCAATCATGATACTAGGAATTCAATTGTTGAATTAGAGAACCATTTCTTAAAATTTAAAGAATTATAAGTGGGAAGTTTCATATTAATTATTTTGAATTATAGACGAAATGTTTCATATTAATTATTTGAAACTTATTATAAAAAAATGTATTCAAATATGAGAATATTCAGGAAAAGAGATGAAATTAGAAAAACTAATTTAAAGTGAGTTTCATATCAAATACAATTTCAATACTATAATTTTTGTAAAGAAAAAACATACAAGAATTTCAATACTAAATTATATATATTTTTGTTATATTAGTAATAATAATAATTAAATATATAAAATTTAAGTATATTATTTTGGTCCTTTTAAACTTTTTGACTAAGATTCGTCATTGCATCCCAACTTGCACAATTAAAAATATTATATGAAGCTAGAACTAAAATAATTATAAAAAAAAAAAACAAGTTTTATGCATATTCTAGAAAAAGAAAAACACATTTTCACTTTACATCTGATTTAGTTTAAAATTTACATAAAGTCAAACTTAAATCGTGATTGCATATGATATCAATTTTTTATATAAATTGAATTCATAAAATATAAATAAAAAAATACTCGTGATTTTTCATCTTACTTTTCTATATTTGAGGTGGTGATTATTGGATATTTGTAGCAACTTGAAAGTGAACATATGAGATGATTTATTTATCTTCCTTTCTTTTTTTCTTCAAATCTGGTACATGTCCATCATGTTTCTGTGTCGTGTGATTATGTCCTATAAAATCATAGCATTCAACAATTATGTTTTCTCTTCAACTCGCTGTGTACAACGTTATCTTCATTTACATCTTTTAACATTGGAGAGATTTTGTCAATACTAATTTGTCGATAAAGTTTTCAATTTTTACAGGAAAGAAAATGGTAACTTCCATGAAAAGGGCATACAGAAGAGAAATGAGAAAAAAGCGTCAACATGATACTTATCTTAGTAATGTAAACATGATTTAACAAAGTTATTAACAGAAGGAATTAACCAACCGATAAAAAGTTTAGATGCTTAAGTTTATGTTAAGTAATGAAAGTTTCCCATACTAAAATCATTTTTCAAATTAATCTTGTAAAGTTAAATTACACGTAAATTTTAATTTGTAACCCAACATTTATAAAATACAACCTATTTTAATAAATTAAATTTAAATTAAATTTTGAAATTCACTTTTTTAATTAAGAATTCAAATAAGAGTAATGAAAATGTTTTGATATATTCAATAAATATCATATTATTTAAAAATGGATTAAATATGTTTTTGGTCCTCAAGTTTAAGTAAAATTTGGAGTTAGTTCCTCTTCAAATTTTTTTACCAATTTAGTCCTTAATCTATAAAAATATGTGAATTTAGTCCTTTTAACCAAAATTTGTTAAATTTATCTGACGTTTCAAGCGCATTTTATGATAGTATTTAAATTATTTACACCTTTCGCTTCAAAGATAATTCAAATATTATCATAAAATGCACTTAAAATGTCAAATAAACTTAACAAAATTTGGTAAGAAGGACTAAATTCATGTATTTCTAAAAATGAAAGACTAAATTGGTATAAAGTTTCAAAGATAGACTAATTCCAAAATTCATTGAAACTTAAAAACCAAAAACATATTTAATCCTTAAAAATATATGTCAAGTACACTTTAAATACTCATTTTTTCTTCTCTTCATATTCAGATACATCCTTTAAAAATAAAATGTGACAGAACTATATAGTGGATAATATTTTGAATATCTAATTTTATATTTTATATTTTACGTTTTATTTGTTAAGACATATATATTAGATTATTTTCATAAAATACAAAATAAAATGAATATCTAATTTAATTTAAATTAAAAAGAAAAAGAAACTATAATCCATTAATATTTTTATGACAAATATATTTTTATTTTTATTCTATGTATATATAGAGATAATAGATTTGTGAAGATGTAGTAAAATGTGGTCTACATTCATTATTGTTAGATGGAGAGATGCAGCTAGCAGTAGCAGTAGGTAAAGCACCTCCATCATTGTGTTCAGGAAAAAGACGTGACTCTGTTCATGATTTTTCTTGAAAGTGCCAACACAATAGTAGTGGAATAATTCGTGGAATAATTTTTAATGTATGCGACAAAATTTTACTGTATGTTTTCAATACTTTTAAAATCATGTTTATTTTTCGGTTTATATAGTATTCAGTGGTCTTAGATTTAAAACAGTAGTTATTTTCTTTTTGACTTTTCGCTTCACATAAACTATTCTTTTATCATACTAAAATTAGGTTAAAAAAAATGTGTTGTATGGTTGTAACAATGTTTTGAAAAGAAATATGCTTTCTATTTCTATAATTTTCATTAAACTTAATTTTAGTTATTATACTTTTCAGTTGATGAATTAGTCCTCAGGCTAAATTAGTGTGAATTTAATTTTTCCTAATATATTTTTAAGATTAAATATATTTTTAGTCTATAAACTTTGACGTAGAATAGAAATTCGTTTTTATCTAAAATTTTGATACATTTTATTACTTAAATTTTTAAAAATAAATAAATATAGTCTTTTTAACTCAATTATATTAATTTTTTTTAACATGTCAAATACATTTATAGTTTATATTAAAGTGGAAACATATCAAATGGTGTAAACAACTTAAATATTAACTTAAAAAAAATTGAGACAAAAAATGTAACATCCAAATTTTAGCATCTTAAAACTAATAAAATAGGGTGTTTTATCATAGTTTTAAAACAGATAATTCAGTGTACAAAATATATCAATATAATCTCACAAAAGATATGACTAATAAACCCTAAACCCTAAACCCTAAAATCTTAAATTTAACAAGAACATTTCACATAAATAACTTTAGACATACCATCAATTTCACAAACTCAACCTAAGGTAAAAAATTAAATTTAAATCCAGTCCAAGTACGGTCAAATCCATGATTAACCTAATCAATTGACATCAAATTCAACATGCGGACTAAACAAACAACGTCAAATCTCACTTACCTATTAACCTGCTTAAACAACTCTATAAATGTCATACACCTTATAAACACGTCAAACATCTCTAACTTCATATAATGCTCTATCTACACGAAACATCACAAAAATGATAAGGACATACCATTATGATCACTGATCAACAAAGACTCTGATAATTAAAACGTCGCATGCAAGCAGAAGAGAACATGCAACAAAAAACAAAAAAAGAATAAAAAGAGAACGGAAACTCAACTTACGCAAACGAAGAATTTGATCGGTCTAACTTGAAGAGCTCGCTGAGAGGATCAATCATACAATCTCGATTTTTCAATCAGACGATCAAAAAAATAAAACTCTTAAAGAGAAGTCAGAGAGCTCTAGAAAAGTGATTTCTAGAGAAATAATGTGTTTTAAAATAATGAAACTCTTTTATAATAATTCTATTTATATTAAAATCTTTTAATATTAAAATAATCGAGTCTCATTATTTTTAAATCACTATCACTCTTAAAATACCATTTCCTAGAATTTTACAAAAAAATAAATTAACATAATTAAATTAAAAATATTATATTAATTTATTCTTAAAATTTAAAAAAAGAAAATATATAAAATGAGAACAGAAAGTTTGACATCAATTTGAGAAAAAAAAAATTTAACCCTATTTTTTATGTGTAAACATAATCATAGTCACGGTACATATAAATGACATAATTAGAATAACCATAATAATGATAATGTTACATGAAAGCACAATAAAGTAAAATGTCACCGAAAAATTAAGAAAAATATATATCTTTAACTAAATAAAAAATTAAACATATGTTATCTTTTAAAAAATGAATAAAAAAATGTTTCAAAATTGAGGAAAAATTATTTCCACTCAATCTTTAACAATATAATATATATATATATATATATATATATATATATATATATATATATATATATATATATATATAACAAAAGCCACAAATTTCCAAAACAAAAAACAAAAATGTCTATTTTTTATCATTCTTTTATTTCTTCTCCTTTTATATAAAATAGTTTTATATTTTCTTTTTCACTGATCTTGTTTCCTTCTTAGTCTTCTTCCTTTTGGTTTTCCCCCTGAAGAATCATAGGTCATGGTGTATTTGTGATAAGATATGGTCCATATACATTTATGCACGAGACATTTCTTTTCTTGAAAAGTTAGCTATTTGTAATAATTATAATTTTTTATGATTTTATTTCAATGTGTCACGTCACACGAGTACCAAATTTATTTGTTATAATGCCTTACTCAAATATTACATACAAATACTCATAAATCCAAAAAAAAAAATCGAAGCATTAATTACATCACAAAAAAAAATCTATAAATTAATTTATAAAAATAGATAAAAAAATAATTAAAAAATACAGGTGGGTGTTTTTTTGAATGAACAATATATTAACATTATAAATATAGGTGAAAGCAATAATAAAGAAAAAGAAGTAGTTAGTAATTAGGATAATGTTAACAATTCCAATGTGAGTTGTTTCAATGGAAAGAAGTTTTTCAAAGTTGAAATAATCAAAATTTATTCAAGATCAACAATGTCCCAAGAAAGATTAGACGAATTAGTCCTATTATATCGTGAAAAATAAATGTTAAAAAAATAATTATGACAATTTAATAAATAATTTTGCATCAAAAAATTTAAAAAATAAATTTTAAATAAAGGCCTCATTTTTAAGTTTGTTTTAGGCCTCCGAAACTCTTGAGCCGCCCCTTGACTACACAATCTCCTTCTTCGTGTGTGTGTGTGTGTGTATATATATATATATATATATATATATATATATATATATATATATATATATATATATATATATTTTTTTTTTTT
>Ga0209589_1008746_pt1 | contig 15668 bp, 5 predicted proteins | sample CowpeawhiteBW_FD_187525 | JGI IMG/M metagenome (GOLD analysis project Ga0209589, IMG submission 187525) | Root nodule microbial communities of legume samples collected from California USA - Cow pea white BW (SPAdes) (version 2) | ecosystem: Host-associated > Plants > Roots > Nodule | place: USA... | reverse complement strand
CTCTAGAACCCAACTCGCAAACTGGAACAGCAAGCTAAACGAGTCATTATAGAGTTTCCCACTGTGACTACGAAACTACACTAGACAGAGGCGATAAGGTGAAAGAGTACTTACGTGAGCAGAACAAAACCAAGATGGAACGTGAATCAGAAGAACGTCGAAACCCTAGCAGAGCTCTAGTGCGGAAACAGGGAAGGAGGTGGCTGCGAATCTGAGAATGAAGAAAGTGTGTGTGTTAAGGCAACTGAAACAGGTTTTTATCCTATGGGTCGGCCTTTAGGCCCAATACTGTATGGCAGCCCACTAACTTTTAGGGCAGGAATAGAATGGGGCCTTACATCATCTGGAATTCTAATAATTAATAGAAATTTTATCACACTTATAAACTTTTTTTTATATATTTTATCAAGAGTTTACTATTTATGTTCTGATGATTGTTTTTTAATAATAGTTATATTAATTTTTTAATTAGATTTATTGTTTTTATTATCATGCAAAAATATGTGCATCATATTCTTTATCTTAATCCAAGTTTTAATTTTTATCTTAATCATTTCTTTATTTAATAGTAAATCATCTTTTATCATGTACAAATTATTATCCAAAAAAAAAATCTAAATATTCACAACCCCAAACTTTTATAATATGTTTATTGGGGAAGGAACGAAATAGAGAGTGTAAAAAATGAAAGAAGAATAAAAGGTAAAAAAAAAAACTTAGTATGCTGGGTTAAAAAGAAATAAATTGACAGTTTTAGTATCATGCAATTATTTATTAATGAATAAAAACCTGTGAGTTTGTAAAATGGAGGGAAGAAAATAAAGAAAAGTCTCCCGTTGCTTGTTTAGCGTTTTTCTTCAGCTACTTGAGAACAAATGAACCCTAAAACCTAAACTCGTTACAAATTTCAAACTCTTCCCCACGTCTCTTCTTTTTTCCCCACTTGTTTCAGAAGTAGGAAGGTATTAGAAGAAATAATGCTACCAGTTTAGGATATATATATTTTATTATTATAACTTATTTTGTGAATTTATATTATTATTTTATCCAATCAATTGAATTAGACAACTTTTACAATATTTTATCTCTATTTTCACTTATTTTTACTTTAGTTTTAGTTTTATTTATTACATTCTTTTCTCAATGCTTGTGCCTGCAAGTCCAGATTTGTAAAGAACGAAGAAAGAGAGAGCATCTGACACGCTTGATTTCTGAAGAAACAAATGGAAAATATAAACAGTAATGCTGCAAACCAACCTAATAACTGTGCTTTCATTATATATTACGAAACTTATTTTGTTCTCTATTCTTTATTAAATAATAATAATATTATAAAGGAGATGCAAATTTTGTGGTCAAAAAATGAAAGCACGCTATTTAGAATGAAACAAGCAGTTCCTACTTGAGATTGTTGGTGAGAGATTTGACATTAAAAATTTGAATAAAATAAAAATGTATTTAGTATTATAAAATGAATTAATCATTTTGTTATCGAATTGAATTAAATTTGATAAGAGGTAAATTGATTTGGGAGATATGAATTGAAGTTGTGGTAGGTTAACAACAACAAAAATTAGCATAAATAATAGATGGCCCATAGTTGCGTACAATCTCTCTTCATTCATCCTCATAAGTCTTAACTCCCGACATAAGGCCCCCCCTTACATCATATACTTTACTTCTAAACATTTATGGCCTATCGCATATAACTAATAATAAAAATTATTTAACATCAATTTATTTCTTTTATATTTTACTATTAAAAAATTGAAGGCTAATTCAAATTTTACGACTTATCTTTCTTATTATCGTTTAACAAATGGATATAAAGTATATCTTACTTTTACAAAACTATATTATATGTCAAGATTTACGTTAATTTATATATTATAAATTTAACTTGTGTTTTTATGTAAGATTTATAACATATTCTATCACGTCAAAATATATATTTTGAAGCACTTGAAACAACTCATTATTCAATCTTACAAAATCAACTTGTAAATTAGAGTTTATACTTATTTATATATTATAAATTTATCTTATTTTTAATTAATGTAAATTTCTAACACCCCTCAAGCCAAGGTCTCAAAACGGTTCAATAATGAGATGATACAATAATTCTAACAAACAATAAATATTGCTAAGATAGAATTCAAACACTCTGACATCACTTTAAGACCGAATTAAATTTAACAAAATTCACAAAGGTTTGTAATAATTTATGTACCATTAATTCATCTTATTTATAATTGATATGAAATTTCTAAAATAGAATTTTCTCAAACGTTGAATAATTAAGACAGTGTATAATAATGGTATTATGTGTGATCATATTTTTCTTTTGTTACTATTATGAAAAATATGTTTAAAATAAAAGAGAGAAAAGCTTTTGGAGAATTGTAATAGGAGCATCTACAAACAGGAAGGAAATATGATTGGAGTTGATTTTATATTTTTGGCCCTAAAAAAATACTCTGATTTGATTGGGTTTAGGAGGGCCTTTGGTTGTGATTGTGGCCACTACTTTTTTGGTGAGAGAGAAGAAGAGGCAATAATTAAGTAGAAAAATGAAAAGAAAAGAAAAAAAGGGAAATTGGTTGAAAATATAGGAAAAAAATGTTGAGACACAGAAAGCATTTAAGCATTGAAGCATTTGAGTCCTCTAAAGTTAGTGTTTGTAGCTTCTATTCCTCCTTTCTTTAGTATCAACTTGCCAACTTGTATCTCAGTGTCGCTTTCTTTCGCCTTTCTTATAGTGCTCTTCACGTGCTATGTTTACTCAAACCATATGTGCTTAAAAAAGGATCAAATATTCTTTAAACATCTTTTTCAACTTCAAATCCACAATAATTCATAACCATCTTCTTTTTCAAATTCTTTCCAAACCCTTTTCGACTACACACTAAAAACAAACCATACTTCTAACTACTGCACTTCCAATTAAAACATACTTAAATTCATATAAATGTATAAAAAAAGTGCGCTTTCTTTTTTAATTTTTGTTTACCGAGTTTCCTTCAACCCACTCACTAATAAGATGCTTATACATTTGTAAAGTTGATGATGAGATTTGTGTTGTGTAGTCCAAATTAATGCGTGGGCATGATTTAAAGGAGATTGCAATATATGGTGAATGGATGAATAAAAAGAGTATTGGATAATTTGGATATACCTGTTGTTTTGGTCTCGCACGTTGGACAATGCAATACATTCACTTTTCACACATCTTCTTGCATAACTTTCCCAGGAAAATAACTGTTCCACTCCTCATCCTCTACTGTTTCAAAAGTTGCTTTTCAGCTCCACTGGCCCCACAAAACCACACAAATTTATTTTTTCTTCGTTTTAATTTTCGGGTTAAATATATTTTTGTTTTTTATTTTTAGTAAAAATTAAAAATTAGTATTATTTTTAATTTTTTTAATTTAGTTCTCCAATTTTAAAAATGTATGATTTTAATCATTTTAATCAAATTTTATTTATTTTTTTTTTACGTTTCAAATACATTTTATGATAATATTTGAATGTTTATGCTATTTGACACATTTTCACTTCATTGATAGTTGAGGAACACATCTAAATATTAAATAAACTTAACAAAATTTTGTTAATTTTGTTAAGAAAATTAAATACACACATTAGAAAAAATGAGAATATATTAATCTAAAAGACTAAAAACATAATAAAACATTAATTTTGTATAACTGACTGATTGTATCAAAATATGAAACATAATCTTTCAATGACAAAATCTAAGTGAGCTATGAATTTTACTAAATACTTTAAAAATGTTACTCGACCTAATTGATAGAACACTACACAATTTTAGACTCTTGTTCAATTCAAAATATTCTGCTTAAAAAATTTAATAATTTTTTATGGTAATTACCTTAAAAACTATAAAAGTATTGAAAATTATAATTTGATTCAATCGGTGCATGTTTCTCTCCCCCACAAATAAGGTACTGGTGTTTCAGTGCCATCATTCTCAAAACCGCCACAAGCAAAGAGAGAAAAAAAAAGATGTGCCCCCACTTGCTTAATCTCCCATAAGCATACTTTTACTTTTTAATATATTATTATTTGTTGAAATTTATTAAAAAATGCATAGAAAATGCCATTTTCTTTTTCTTCTAAAGTTTAGAGAAAAAAAAATAGTTTCAGTAATTATTGTTACCGAAGTGATATGATGGAGGCATGTGAAGTGGCACAAGAACAACCGTGGAAGCGATGGAAAATGAGGATTGTGGATACTTTTTACCATTCAACTGTGTTATCTGCTTATTCAATAATTAATGACCGTAAAATGTGATTTAATGATAAATTGCATTATTAAGAAAACACATTGATGATGATAATTCTGTGGTGGAGCAATAAAGCATGTTTTGCGACAAATAATTGACTAAAAACTAAGTTGGAAAGAAAAGAAGTTTGATTGAATTTGTGCACTTCCACGCAAGTTGTTCATACAGATACACTAATAATTCATAAAAGGAAGTAAATCAATTGAAGACTGATAGAGTCAAATTTGCGAAACTCTTTCTTTCTATATAACATTCCCCAAAACTATGGAATAACAATGGAATCTATATAGTTTATTCCTTTTCTGTGTTTTTCTCACATTTTATGTTCAACCATTTTTCCTTTTCTTCCTTTCCATTTAACTACCACATTTCATCCCATCACACACACATATATATATATATATATATATATATATATATATATATATATATATATATATATATATATATATATATGACATTTAAAATGCAACCTATGTAGAACACCACAACATAGTATCATAGTATGTTGTCTTCATATTTTCTATTAAAATGGTACAACTTTATCTTAAACTTATTGAAATCAATATATATATATATATATATATATATATATATATATATATATATTTTTAATAAATAGTTTAAAGATTTGGATTAGTAGGCGGGTGATTTCATTGTAAGGATTTGGATGAGTGACGAATTTATTCATTTAAAAAAATGTTGCTTAAATAATAATTATTTTATTTTTAATGTATTTTATTATTATTATTATTATTATTATTATTTATAAATGTATAATTTACTTATAGTTTAATAAATGTTTACCTAAACTAGTTATAAATATATAGATTAAAATTGTTGGTATAATTAATTAAAACTTTTATGAATAACACTTGTTTAATTATGATAGTATTTTTTTTATGGAAAATAATTTGTTAATAAATAAATTTTCACAATTTTCTTTTACAATTATTAATATTTTTTAGGTGACTTTCCATTTTTTCTTTTTTCATTCTTTTTTTATATTTTAAAATTATTTAAAAATGTCACGTCTTATTATGAGGAAAAGATGTAAAAATTTAGTTGTCTAACTATTATTATCATTTTTTAAAATATTTAGGTATTCAATTATTTTGAAAAGATAGGTGTTTTTTTATGTGATACATTTTAAGCAATTTTTTATTTATTTAAGATTCGGTTGGTTATTGAAGCGGGTTTTTGTTTACGTAATTTAAAAGATTATATGAAAATTAAAATAAATTATAGTAAATATTTTAAATTAAGTAAACAAAATTGTTGAATACACAAAAGCAATATTTTGATGAAATGGTAGAAATCATATCATCATGTATGACCGTTTGTCTAAGTTTTTTTTTTTTAAAAAAAAGAATGTGATGACTTGAAGAAAAATTTGAAGTTATCTTTTAAATGGCAACTTCGATGTAAAAAAAAAAAATTATGCTGTCACCAAATTAGATGAGAACTTCTTTATATCATTGTAGTGCAAAACCATTTTGTTCATGCATGAGGGAGAGTGAAAACCGTTTTACACATACTATACAATCAATGTTCTATCATCATATATTACTAAAGTTGCAAATGTTTTTAATCAAAAACAAAGTGATATATGTACTATTCGTGGTGCATAAAGTGAAACGAATTCATCAGAAAGAGTCACCTTGCTCCATTCACGGTGTTCAATTGCTTTTGGACCGTGCTCGCACAGAACTTTCGGAAACAAATTCTTTTAATCGCAGCACTTGTTATTATTCGTAAAAAATATTAAAAATGAAATAAAAAAATAAGATCAGCAATTGACGGTTTATTATTAGTGACACTTTTGACTTGAAATTTTATTTAACCTCATAAAATTAATTTGTAAATTAAAATTTATATTATGAAATTATTTTATATCTAATCGTAAACTTTTAACTTATTAGAAGAAAACAAAAGAGAAGAGAAGAATGCAAGTTATTAGATGAAAAAATGTGATCCATAGGATTGTCCATGTCAGTATACGTATGTATGTTGCCTAACAAATCCATTGTGATACGTTCCAATCTGGAAAATCAGTAACCTAACATGGAGACGTTGACGCTATCAGTATCTTCAACAGTGACAACCTAAAAGTGCCTCAACAATACTCGTATTATTATTATTATTATTATTTGTATAATCAATAAATATAATCCTCAAAAGTAAAACCCTACATTGCCAGCTTATAGACACAGGAAAAACCCTGCACATACATACATACATATAGATTTGGAGAAACAAAAAGTGGCACCACATTAATACATACCTCTGCTACCAACACGTTCAACCAGGCATCCATATCATCATAACAGCGACCAGAACTTGCAGGCAAACCATGGGGCCCCAGAAATTCTCAACCAACGGTTAAGAAAAATCCAACTAACTAGAAGATTTCGATTATTAGAAATGCCCTTATTGGCTACCAAGAGCCACCTTTTTTTATTTAACCCAAAGCTGCAAATGGAAGAACCAAAACTACGCTACAAAAACCTCTCAGAAAACCTTTCTTACAAATTCCCCTTTTCCACACTGCAATTCGGAGAAAGATGGTAGCATCTGACACAATTATTTACTCCCAAATTTTCTCACTTCCCTCCATCTACTACTATGTGAGAAACAACAAGACTATGAACCAAACCTGTCTGGTGGTAGGTGGCTTCACCTTCTGATTATACCTTCCTAATGGGGTTGCACAATCTCACCCATTTACCATTCCGATAATGTATAGGTTAGCTTAACTTTAGAATTTCTTCAATTCAAACTTTTTTTTTTTGACAGTGAGTGTTGGCCGTTGGGTGGACCTTAAAGACATGATTTCTTGTCCTGTCTAATTTCTTATTATAGTGAGATTTTTTTGGCCTTTTATATTATCAACTTGATCTGTGTTCCATCTATTTATTTACTGTAAAATTGGGTGTTTTTTTTATTGAACAACTCATATTTGTTGATAGAAAGCTTATCCTTAAGTATCTGGTTAAGTTGTTGACATGGCAACATTGTGATAGAGAATCTGAATTTGTTTGTAACAGTATTGTATGATGTGTTAAAGTCCGATTACAAATAAGGTCTTGTATTGGAAATGTAAATATTGGTGTAAGATTTACAAGGATTTTGAACTCTTTTGTGATGTGAGTCCACCTAATATTCTTATCAAATTGAAGAATATAACCGCTCAATGCAATGTACATTATTCCTCAAGATTATACCAACTTACATCTTTTAAAGTTCATCAGAATTAGGCCAACATCACGTTAAAATGGTTATTGATATGCTTCTAATTATATTTTTAAATATATACACATTTTTATTATTAATTAAATTTTATTAAGGAATAGAATTCCTTTTTCGTTTTCATATGTTCTCTTACATTTTAACCAACATTAGTGTGTGGAAACAAAATGTATTTAAAAGCATACGGTTGGTATTTTTAGGTATATGATCATCGACATGGGTTAGTATAGCATAAATATCTAACACAACTCCCAAAGTGTATTCGGATATTTCATGACAATGAAAGTAAAATGAAATGGCAGATGATTCACAGTAAAGAAGTAGATGAAGTAGTAATAATAAAAAATAAATAAAATTAATTTCATATAATTTTATTTCCTACTTCCAAAATACTAACAAAATTGGTTCACACGAGCCATCTTTTTCTGGCAAGCAACATTAGACATAAAATGATTTATGCAAAACATACTAGAGATTATGTGAATTTTTCACATAACTTATGCACAACTTTGCCATACTTATAATAGTTCCATATAGAAAATACTAATTTGTAACTTGTTGCTATCTAAAAATTAAGAGATAAGAACACAAATTGGGCAAGTATTACAAAGGAAGAAATAAAATTGCATTTAAAGTTGGTCTTTCTTGAACGAAGTTGATGAGTGAATTTTGTTTAATTTTATTCCCACCCATCGAAACCAGTTCTACTGTTATGTTATGGTGTTGAATGTAAAAGACAAAAAGAATTGATTCCAGCATTGGTGACACCTTGATTGTGGGAGGGAAAGAGACTCTTATGACTATGCTCTCCGCTACTTTATATTCCCATTTCTGTTTCTGAACCCCTAATTTGACTTTCTACATTAAAAACACTCTATAGGCACATGCAAATCAAAGCTTTTTGATGATTGAAAAACATCACATGGTATAGCCATAACTGCATTTCTACCACCTTGCCAACAAAATTTAACAGTAAACATATTTGATTCGTGCAATAATACCATAAGCATCTTCAATCTACAGAAGGAAGCATCTTCTTTAAGTAGGCTTGCACTCATGGGAGAAAAAAGGGGAAGATATGTATGTACACGGAATCAAATCCAGGGGAAAAGCAAATGATGATATTCACAGAACGGTTTGAAAGACACCATGAAGAACAAACATCACAAGTCAACATTTCCTGTACACCTGCATTGACCAAAATGCCCTCACCCATTGTAATAACAAAATTCAACGGATCACCAAGGAGGACATGCTAGCTACCGCCAAACAAAATCATCAAAAACACAAAACCAGAGTCTTACCCAAAAAAAAATAAAGGAAAACTAAATGAATTTCCAAAGAAAAAAAAATAAAGAAAAGAAAACAGAGAAAAACTTGTTTCTCTCTTTTTATGAATTGGTAAGCGAGGGAGCGATTGTTTCAAATTCCAATCCCTTCTTTTGTTTAATTTTTTTTTTGTTTTTATTGAGATTTGCGTAGTGCTGGTTTGGTTTGCTTCACCGTGAGTGTGGCTTATGGTCACCGTCGCGGTTTGTTCCTTCGGTGACGGTGGCGAGCTTCTGAAGGTTGAGCTTGACGACGGTGTCGGCGAAGAGACGCGTGTCCTCTTCGGTGTTGCCGTCGGGGACATCGACGATGTAGGATTCGAGGACGACGGTGTAGATCTTAGCGTCTGCGTCGGAGTCGAAGGCGTGGACGCTGGTGACGGAGCGGTAGTTGCTGAGGCGGTGTTCGCCGCCGATGATGCTGAAACCGGTCACGCGGCGGTCGTCGTCGAGGAGGTCGAGCCGCTCGGTGCTGGTGGCGGCGGGGAGGCCGGATATGACATTGACGTCGCGTGTGACGCCGACGGCCATGTGGAAGGGGTCTTTGACGGCACAGCTCTTGATGAAGTGCTTGTAGGTCTGGGGCTTGTCGAAGCGGCGGACGACGGACCAGACGGCTTCCGGTGGAGCCTGGACGCGCTGGGCCAGAAGGGAGGAGCATTGGCCGGGGCCGACGAGGTAGGTGTGGTGCTCCGTGATGGAGGGGACGAGGGAGCTGAACTCGTGCGGTGTGAGGCCGGAGGGAGGGTTGAGGTGGTGGTTGGTCGGGATGCGGTGGTTGTCGTCGGAGTCTGGCTCCGATGTGGAGGCGGAGCTCTCACCTTTCTCCATGGCGGAGAGAGTGAGAGAAAGAGAGAGAGCGTGAGAAGGAGAGAGTGTGTAAGAGACGCTGTTGGCGCTTGCGGAACGAGACTTTGAGGAACGGTTAGGGGTATTCCTGGGAATTCCCTCTAAACTCTGTTTTCTTTCTCTCCCACTTGCTAATATATGCAACTCCACCAAAAATCACTGCTCACTTAAACTTCAAATTATACTTTTTTTTTTTGAAGTTCAAACCACACTTGCGAAGAAAATATGGAGCTTGAGTTTAAGTGTCTTGCTAAGCTTAGGTTAAAGGATTAAATAAACATCAAAATCAATTTTTACGGACCTTAATAAAATATTGCTTTCGATTTCTTATTTAATTAAAACACTGATTAGTACTTGTCCGAGTTTAATTATAAACAATAATATAAAAAGTCAAACAAAGTTTATTCACTTGTCGAAAATTGACCTCCAATTAATTTCTTTTTTTGCTAGTGTAAGAATTTTGTTACTGATTAATTTGAAAGTATTTTAATAGAATTTGTGAGAATTTGTAATTCTGGTGAACGTTTAAAATTCAACCCGCTTGAAATTTTTCTTTTAACGAAGTGAAATAGTTACCAAAAGATTTGAAGATACAGTGTTTTTAAATAAAATAGTTTTTTTTTTTTTTCACCTTTTATACACTTGAGTACTTACAAGTTTTTAATATCTAACTTATTTTATTTCGGGAAATAGTTTATTACAAAGTATCAATAATATTAATCGACACATATTAATTATGAATAAAGTTATTAAATATTTTTTTATCAATGTAAAATTAAAAAAAAAAAACACTTTACTCTTCTTACATTGTAGTAAAATAAATAAGTTTGAGTTATGTAATAAATTAAGTTTGAACTTATCTTATTTATTAAAGAAAAAATCAATTCAATAGTTAATAAATTTGAATCATTTACGAATAGATCAATTAGTTTATATTATTAATATGTGGATGTGTAGTAATTATTAAAGGTGGGTATCTAGGTTTAAGCTTGTGTGCTGCCTTTATTATAATTTGTAGTTTATGTGTCTAGGGACTTTTAATTCTTGACTTTCTTTTTGGATGGGATTCTTGTTTTACTTCGAAAATTAAATGGGTTTAGTATGTGGAAATATGGCAAACTATTTATACCCGCAACTCGAGTATGTTATTTAGAATTATTGTCTTTAAAATTTAAATTAAAGTATTAATATATTTGAAATATCTTATCTATTACTATTTATGGTGTATTATATGATAAGTGTAGTGACAAAATTATTCAAAGTGTGACAAAATGGAAAAAATATTTATATCATTTAAACTGCATTGTTCAACCAGAAGTTGTTTACAACCAAAAAAATAAAACTAGTAATAATCTACTTATTTTAATACGGATTTTATCCGTGAGAAATTTTCATTCTTTTTTAGTGATTACTAAGAGAAAAAATGATGATATTTGTATAAACGTGATATATATTATATTGGTTACAAATAAAGGGAAAAGGTAGAAAAACATTGTATTACATAATTTTAAATACGTCATTGAACAATAAGCTGTTGTTATAAGGAATGTAATAATACTTCCACATACAGACGTGTATGAATATACATATAATATTATATATATATATATATATAATATTATATATATATATATATATATATATATATATATATATATATATATATATATATATATGAAAACAAATGACATGTGTTTTTAAATTTTTTTATTATAATAAAAAATAATAAAATTATTATTATTATGTTATTATTATAATTATAAAATTAAAATATTTTTTGTAACTTTATTGTAAATCATTTTTATATATTTTGTCCGTAATTTTATAATTAATAATGGACATATTGAAAAAAATATTAAATTTAAAGAAACAATTATTTAAAAAAGTAAAATTAATATAATAATTATTTTAATTTAAATATATATATATATATATTTTTAAGGGTATTGAAAAAGAAATAAGAACACAAAAATAAAAATTTCGTTATATATATATATATATATTGTGTAAATTAAAGAGCAATATAAAATCTATATGTAACACCGTCAATTTCATGAGATGTATATTTTCTTATGATTAACATCAATATAAAATTACATTTAGGTTAAGATTAAGATTGTGGTAATCGAGAAATTAGAAATTAGAACTGAAGACAACTAGGAAGGTAAGTGAATCGGAACATGTTAAAAATTTAAGTCTAACATTTATTAAAAATGAGAAAATTAAACAATATATAAGATGAAAATCCATAAATATATTGTTTTATTAAGATGATCAGATAAAGAGATATTTATGGTTAAAAATGTTTCCACTTGAGAAAGAGTATATAAATATGGAAGAGACTTTCCCTTAAGAGATATTGTTGATAATTCAAGTGTTAGTCTAAGTCTTATATTGAGTAGAAATTAAAAAGTTAATCAACATATAAAGATGAATAACACATAAACTTATTGTCTCAAAATTTTGAATTTAGAATGATATAATTCTTATGTAATTTAGATTAAGGTCTCGTTCATATTCTATCTTCAATGAATTTTTCTCTTAAAAGATTCACCAAGACGTGTGATAAAAAAATGACAAAAAAATATTAAGGTATTATATAGTTTAGAGTAGAAGATCTCAATAATAAAAAAGAAGTATGAGCGGTAAAAAGAAAACAAAGCACTTAGATATAAATACATAATATTTATATTGACTAAATCATGAATATAAATGTTCTAGAACAATTGATGTAAAAATTTATTTTTATAAAAATATTATTTGAATTTAAAGTACATTAAACTTATAATGATTCATACAATATGATATTCCAAATAATTGTTGTAAGACGAGTAATTACTCTTAAATTAACTTTGAAGTAATTTCAATATTTCAAAGACATAGGTTATGAATAAACTATAGTTATTAAATAATGTGTTTTGCTTAGAAATGTCTATAGAAAAAAATAATATTGTTGTCTAAATAAAATTTGAAATAAAAAGTCTATTACTAAATTTTTACTTATGTTCTGTTTTTTTTTCTCTCTCTTGCCTTAAACAACTTTTCAAATTGAAAAAAAAAACGTATATCTTACAAAAACATGTTTAGACTGTTATAAATGGTTTATTTTTTCAATGACCATTCTTCCATGTATACTAAGTGTTTTTCTCTTGTCTCATTGTGGAATTAGAGCTCCAAAATCTTTGATTTTTGAAGGTAAAATATTAACATCACATCACATTTGAATTTAATAAAAAAAATCAGGTATTGTTATTAGAGTTTGGCAACAGTAACGAGTCATATTATTTTTGCAATCCGTAGATTAATTCCTGGTGTTATTTTAAATATTGTTGAGGTTGGTTTGGTTTAGGTACGCCAACCATTTTTATTTTTTTTGTTTGTAAAAATGTTTTCGCCACACATGTCTGGGCTTAGAAAAATTTCGCCACATAATTGTTTTAACCAACTATTGGTCAATAATTAACGACACGATCAACAATATTAATTTTTTAACTGAAATGTATACATTCTAGATTCTATGTCTAGAATTTTGAGGGGAAAAAACAAACCAAAAGATATTTACAACGAGAAATTACATTAATATGAAAATTATTATTGATAAAAATATTTTAAATAAGATTTTAAAAATGGTAATGTTTATATTATTTTATCTAAGTTTGGTTTTATGGAGAAATATGTTTATTTGTTTAAGCTATAATTTGTATATTGCATCTATTCGGGTTTTCAATTTATTAAAAGACTAGTTGAATTGCATTGACAAAGAATCATGTATAATAATATTTGTTATGATATTGAGAAAACATGAGAAGAGTCACAGAGACAGAATCGAGAGGGAATGAGAAACAAAATCTGAAATCTAGTTACTAACTACACGATAGAATAGAATGTACGTGTTTATATATAATCAACAATTATTTATAACAACTTAACAATAAACTATCTGATTAATTAGAACAACTAATAATTTATATGCAACTAATTAACAAGGGCTCGCTTTAGTACGATAATACTAACCAAGCTCACATACTATACCATTGTTACCTTTAAGTACTATTAATTGACACATAATTTTAGTATATTATCTGTAAAAAAAAATTATTCATGTATTGTTAGTTATTGAAAATATCGTTGGATGTAAAACATTTTCATATTATTCAATTACAAATGTATGTACATTAATTTTGCTATTTTTTTGTAATAACTATCTTAGAATAGTTAAATAATATGACAATACATATTTAAATATTCTATATATAAATTACTATAATATTAAATTTATTAAAAAATAACTTCTTAACTTAATTTTTTGAAGTTTGATAATTACTTAATATTGATAGTTAAAATATTTCATTTTTCTATTTCTTCTTACCCAAATCATGTTTTTTTAAATAAACATAATTACATAAATAATGTCACACAGTTTTTTCGAGTGGTAGATTTTGTTAAAGAATCTTAGCTTTAAAAACTTTAGACAAAAGGAGTGAAATATAAAAATATTAATTGAAAGTAAGATTTTACCTTTTTTATTTTTATTAACATAAATCCATTTATCATTATTTTTAAAAGCAAAACAGGGTTAATATCGAGGTCATCATTAGCCATCTTCATTAAAGAATGTTTGAGGTTTTCTTTTTGTGTGTGATAATTAATATATTTTGTTTTATAGGTGATAAACAAAAATATATTTAATAATGATAAAAACACAAAAAAAAATGACATACAGCTTCATACTTGCAAAACTATTTTATTTGTCGTATATAATAATATAATATATATATATATATATATATATATATATATATATATATATATATTTATATGTTTTGCAATAAAAATCATGTTTAAAAGGATTTCCTTTTTTGTCTTGACCTAGGACTTATAAAATGTGAGAAGTAACCTTCACACATCAAATACATATATGAGAATGAGATGATATATTTTCATATGAAAAGTAAGAATTATAAGAATTATGAGTCACAAATCCATTGTTCGACTTGTTTTAATGACTCATCATTGACCTGTCAAAAATAGGTTGGGTCAAACTGATTCATTAAATAGAAATGGATCACGTGTAATTACTTGTCCCACATAGGATAACTGTCAGGTCTGGTCAGACTAGTCCATAACTTTATTTTTTTTAAATATTTTTAATTTGTTTTCAATTTTTCTAAACTATTTAATTGATCAAAAGCATGATTAATCATATAAAATATTTTCTAAACTTTTAATTGATTAAATAAAATAAAATAATTATTATATTTACAAATTAAATTATTTTATTATAACAAATAATAAAAATTTAATTTTTAGATGTTAATAATTTAAATTATAATACTATTATACATTTACATTTTAAAACAAATTAATATAAAAAATTTATTTTTTAAAATGACTTTTTACTTTAATGTTTAATTTAAAAAAAAAAGACCAAATGATCAAGTTGGACTAAATGGATCACTTCAAAACGGGTTAAATTTTTTAACCTAATCCACAGGTTGAAATTTTTAACCTAATCCGTCCTATTTGGATTGGTTGACGGGCGTGATCCATCCCATTTAGACAGATCGGTTCATATTTATATGCATGTCGCGTCTGAGTGCGGTATATGCACACTTGCCTGCTTGCATCCGTGTGTGAATTTGACGATATTTTACGATGCTTTAATAACATTTTTCCCAATTAAAATCACTTCCAACTAACCAAATTTAAACTAGTTATGTTGGTCAAATTATCTCGGTTCCAAAACATGTCATGTGATTAGTTTTAAAATTATCCACATATACTCTTCAATAATTCGTACACAATTAATGTTGGGTATCAGAGTACCAGCACAAGTACTCACAACTAAAATACAAGATGAAAATAAAGGAACAAAAATAGATAATAGGCAACGAATATAATTTATTCAAGAAAAGGAAAAATTACATATCATTCT
>Ga0209589_1008743_pt1 | contig 15671 bp, 9 predicted proteins | sample CowpeawhiteBW_FD_187525 | JGI IMG/M metagenome (GOLD analysis project Ga0209589, IMG submission 187525) | Root nodule microbial communities of legume samples collected from California USA - Cow pea white BW (SPAdes) (version 2) | ecosystem: Host-associated > Plants > Roots > Nodule | place: USA... | reverse complement strand
GGAGAAAAGAGAAAAAAAAAAAAAAGAAAGGGGAAGAGAAAGAGTAAATTACAACTTATTAAATCAGGTAGGAAAGTTATATCTGTTCATTTTTATATTATTTATATTTACGTGTATTGAAGGTACATCCAACCTCATTTTAAATATTTATTTATATTTATCTCAATTATTTATTTATATTTATCTCAAATTAATTATTCGTTTAAATTTATCTTCAATTATGCCTTATTTATTTAATGATATATTTATATTTATATCCGCTTATAATTTATCAAGAATTGACAAAATATTTCTTACAAAACAGAAATTATCAATTGTTATGATCTACGATTATTACGATTATTTGTAGTATTTAGACATTGTCTTGTAGTTAGTCTAGTTTGAATTAATTATGTTTTAATTCATTGAAGTGGAACAATTTTGTTATTTGTGTGGATATATTACCAAATAATATTGTCCTGATGAACTGGAATGTTTCAAATTGATAATTACACGTGATTATACTAAATATAAGTTTTGTATTTTTTTTAAATTACACATATTATATTTATTGTTAGATGAACATATTACATCAATTACAACTTATAACCCACGTACTATGTCCCTCGGCAAAAAGATAAGTTATAACCGATGTCCTATTTCCCTCAGTAAAAGATATTATGTTAAATCTAAATTTCTTCGTGTCAAGTGATCCACTTATCTCTAGTTGTAGTTTTTTCAGAACTTGTACCAAATTCACAATTTGAGTATTAATTGCCCCCATGTTCATAAAAAAGCTCCACTAGTGAATTCAAACACAACCGTTTTTAAACTTAAGAATCTCACAAAACCTAACATATATCGAACATTTTACAGCATTATTTCCACCCAAATGTTTTCCTTTTATTCATGAAAAACAACAAAACATAACTATCTTATTACACGACCCGTGAACTTGCACTATTATCTATCCAAATATCAAAATCTCATAAATTCAATGAACTTGAGTAAAAAGACAAAAGAGCTACAATATATAAACCCGTGACACACACCATCACATAGCTATAATAAATAGCAACCAACTCTAAGCACAAATTCAATTCCATGCACATAAACACATCTATTAGTAGCTCAAAATCTTGCACTATAAAGTTAGCCAGATAGCAATGAAACCCTTATTAGCACATCCTACAATACAACCAAACTCAGTGGAAGAAATAGCATCATCACCCAAAAGACTCTGCAATATGCAACTAAAGTGACACCATGAAAATATAACTTGTTTAGGTTGAACCATTTTATTTGGTGCAAAGTTCACGGGCAACACCAAGCCTGGAGTTGGGGACATCGAAGAGCACACGGTGGTTTTGTTGTTGCATGTTGGCTATGACGTTGAGCACTGAGTTGACGTTATCAGGAGCTGAAGCCATGGCCAAGCACGTGGTGCTTCCTGCAGAACTGTGTATGAGAATGTTGTCCTGTGGCAGGGTTACGTTCATGCCGGAGAAGATGAATGTTATGGTGGGTGCAACTATTGGAACTGTGTAGCATGTGTCAAACCCTCCCAGGGATGTCACCGTTAGGTTTGCCTTTCCCCCCACTCGCCGCCGGAACTCGTCCCGGACCGCCACATACGCCGGCGCAACTAGCCTGCTGAACACCGTGCCTGCATGTTTAACAACAAATCACCATCTTCTAACTTAGTGTTTTATAACATAAATGTATTTCATTTTGTTTGCATTTATGTTGAGTGAGAAGGTAGAAGAAGGCATTACCAGAATCAAAGATGGTTCCGGCGCCAGTGGCCGGATTGAAAGCCAAGGCCTCCTGAGGAATGTCGACAACTTTCCGGCCAACCCTAATTGCGACCAAGTTGACATAATAGAGTGAAGATCTTCTAGGATTCTTGAGAAGAGGGGTGTACTTGATCCTAATGGGCTGGGCCACAGGCCCAAGTCTGAGCGAGCCAGAGAAGTTGAGTGATTTGAAGCTGGGCAAGCAGTAAGAGAAGGTGGATTGATATAGGTTCTGGGTCTGGGACAGCAAAGACAACGGGCCTCGGCCCAAGCCTAAAAGCCCCTGCGGTGGTGTACTGGGCCCAGAAGTCTTTGCAACACAGCCGAAGGTGTAGCCAGGAATAGGGTCGGTGGCAAGAGTAACCGTGTCTTGGACCAGGTTAGCACCAATGGTGGAGCTACCATAAGTCAAGTTGAAGCTGCAGGAGCTGCTTCCACAGCTAGGGTTTGGCACCTGAAAACGTTCGCATCACAAAGTCATACATACATACAAGGGAATTAAATTTTAATTATTTCATATATTTGAGTATTTTTAAGTTAAAAAAGAAATGTTTGAAAGAGCATTGAAGTAAGATTGTCTTTAGTATACCTAATAACTTTCGTATTGTTCAGAGGAGTATAGGTCAACCAAAGTTTAAATACTTTCCGAAACGTCTTTTAAAAATAAACTGTGACAGAGTCTAAATAATCTAAAATGGACAATAATTCAGGAATGCACGGCTTATTCCCAGCTGTTAGATAAACTTGTGGTGAAATCAGAACAGATTTTTTGTTTTAATTATTTAAAAATATTACAGCATGTTATTAAAATACTATAAGAAGGTAGAGTTTGAAAGATTGAACGAGCCGTAGGAAAAAGTTGGTTTAGCAGAAAAAAACAAGTCTCGTGAACCCTTCTTGTCTGGGGGGAAAAAGACTGCAGAATTGCACACAGATTTCAAAATTTTTAGAATTTGGGATGGGAAAAGAAGGTACAGTGAGTCAACCCCACAAGCTAAGGGACAAGGGAATTCATGTGTCTATGTGATGATGATAGCCATGAGAATCATTGGACTCTCTTTCTCCTTCCAAGTCAAGAAAAATGAAAAAGAGTAATCAAACAAAATCAATCTGGGCCATGTTTCTATCAATTATCACAATTTTCTATGTGCTGTCCTCTACCAAGGGTCACAAGATTCTCAGAAAAAGAAAAAAAAAAGTTTAGGAAAAAACCCATTAAGTAACCCAGTGAAAGAAAAATATGAATATCACATGATGTTATCAACAAAGTAATTAATCAGTGCTCTGATTCTTTAAAAGTTTTTAATAATTTTAAACTCTATTCTCATCAACAATTCTTTTTCCCATTATTATATGAATTTAGATCTTTGGTGTGATTTGTTTGTTTTTTCTCTTTGGTTGTGTCTCTCAGACAGAGCATGAATGCTAGATTTTAAATAGTAATAGCAATGTGGACCAACCGTAAGCAGCACGATGTGGGGATTTTAACCTATTAACCCCACTATGCCTTTATGTATTGTTTATCCAGACACTTTGGAATAATACTATGTTAAAAACATTGGATTGCAATGACTTTATAAGCAATGAAAGTTGAGAGAGTTTTGGAGAACAAAAGAAAATCTAAAAAACTGAGTAAATGACAATGATGAGATAGAGAAAATGTGAAGAAGATGATGGTGAACCTGGTTGCATTGAGGAGCACCACAGTTAACATTCTTGAAGGTGGTGGATTTTTCAGGAGCAAATAAGGTTGATGTGCAGCCATCACAGGCAGTGCAGGGAATCCAAGCAGCATCATTGCTGGTGTCCATGGCCAAGAGCAAGGTCTGAGGAGGGGTTCCTATTTTGGCTCTCACAATGTAAGTAGGGCTCTGAATAATCTGTCTGCCAGAGGCAATAGGCACCACTGACCTCCCAGCCACAAGGCTACCCAGAAACTGCAGCCTGGCCTGGTCCTTGGCCTGCAGTTGGAGGACACTCTCTTCCCATGAGAGTGCCTTTGATGGCCTAAATGGGGAACAAGGGCTGAACACATGGAAAACTTCAAGGGTTGAGCCATGGTCTTGTGTGTCACATTTGGGGTTCTGCCCTTGGACTAGGGAGAAGAGTAGGAGCAGAAACAAAGGAGAGAGTGAGAATGAGAGTGTTTTTTCCATGGCTGCTGTTGTTGATTTGCTGGTGTGATTTTGGTGCTTTCATTTGAGTCCTTTATATAGTAAAAAGGGGAAAAAAAATGAACTTTTTATTGTTTTTTGGTATTTTCAAGGGAAAACATTATTTTGGGGTTTGTAGGTGAGAAAGGGGTATGGGACACTATACCTAGTGGTATTGACACTGTGGGGGTGACAAGTAGAGTTATTTAGAAGTAAGTGGGAGATAACAGAGTGTACTCCATTTGGTTTTGTACCCTACTCTGCCTATTACCTGTATCACACACCTTTCACTATATACTCCAAATTTTTTAGCTAAAGAAACCTTTTTTAACAACTCACTTGTAATTTTACATCAATTTTTTCATTTGGGTAACAAAAGGGTAAGTTAAGGAAGAAAAGTTTTTTTTTTTTTGGTTAGAACACTTTTGAATGATGCAGAATTATCCATCTGGGACAAATCAAGTAGCTATGAGAAATAAATGTTCAATAATGGTGTGGTTTTGCAGCTTTGGGGATGCTACTGTGGTAGAATGTAAAACTAATAAATCCATGAATAATTGAAAAGTTATGGGTTGAGCAAAAGTGTTGTCTTTCACAAGCCAAAGTGAAAGTGCTCTTTGGTTGTTAAGGCAAGAAAGGATGGTGCAAATGTGGGGGCATGGAAGTACCATAATGCACAACACTATACAGATTGAACTTGGAACACTTTTTCAGAATATCCATTATTGATTTCTCCTCAAAATTTTAACAGCAAGAGAGAATGGTTTTCAAGACTTGGAACAAAGAACACAGTTCAGGTAATTAATTTCTTGCAGAAAAGACAAATCAAGCATAACACAGAACAAGAAACCGTGATTTCAGCTGAATTGTTGTGCCCTTTTATTCCATAGTTGGATTTTACCTTTTCACGGGTTGTGTTGTGTTTTTTTTTTCTTCTTATCTTATTCCTTGACTCCACCACACAGTTATAGCCAGGCATCATATTTGCTATGCTGCATCATTGTCACAAATCATTACACAAGCAAGAAAGAAATCCTTAGATTGAGCTTGGAAGCTCTACAATAATAGGTTTCCCTCTTCACAAAATGTTTCAACAATGTATAATATGAAATCTTGCAAAGTCAATTTCACTGTCTGTGACATAAACAAAGTTGTTTCGATCTCAACTGACATATTCTCTGGTATATATGTGTAGGAATATAGTATATATTAATGGGGCCATACATGATATTTGTTTAAACCAAAGTGAAGACTGTTCCATGCACCTTAAATATGATAAAATGAATCAAAATCTGATGTAGTAGTAGTGCCAAAATGATTAGACCCCAGAAGGGGATTTGTTCAAGAAAAGTGTAAAGAGATTCTTAATTATCATTGCTTAGTGCTGATTGATAAAAGTTATAATTTTTAAAAGATAAAGCTGCACTATTATTTGTAGTGTAGGACCCCCAGAAAATGGGAGTTGATGATACAAAAAGATTGATTTGCTCTGAGACCGACCTGTGTCGGTACCATGAATTAAAATTTGTGAGAGGTTACACTCATAACCACATACAAACACCCACTAAGTGGACAAGTGACATGGTTGTTTCATAAGCTATAAAAATAAAATATTTGAAGTGTAAGATCTTGATCTGATCAGTGATCAGTGAAGTTGAAGAACATGGAACGTTTAATTTAAGTAAGAGATTGGATTCTCATTGTTGTGGTCATTTTCTTCACTTGGGTTTGAAATCCCTTGATAAAGACCCTAGTGCCATCAAGCTCAGCTTTGAAGGAACTGCATTGGGGACATTGTTGTATTATATAAGTTAACAGACATCAGAACCGAGAGAATCTATGGCATTGACAGTGTCACATGTGATTTCACCACTGTGGTTGGCACTTGAGAAAAGTTTGAGATTTAGTCATGTGCATTCTGGTTACCTCACATTCAGATCATCAATCTCTTACACTTATATTTTGGATCCTTGCCATCCAAAATCACAGAATTTGAATTTTGACTGTCTTGGATAAAAGTGCAGTTTTAACTTAGACTAAGTTAATCAATTTCCTTTTTTTTTAGACCGTTGGAATCTCACGTTACCATCAGATATACGACCAAATATAAAGTGAGTTTACGGTATATAAGTGATGGTATAAATCTTATCTTACAAATCGATTTTATAGAGTTAAAATAAATGTGAGTGGTATAAATCTCATCTTACAAACCAATTTTGTGGAATTGAGATAGACTTAAAATCTACTTTTAAACCAAAAAAAATTATAAACTAGAACCTATTCTAATAAAATTTGTTGTTTTTAAGATTTATCGTGTCATCTACTATCAGAGCGGTTATGTTACCCGTATATGGATACGGAGATACAACTAAATTGAAAAAACATAGGATATGGGACACAACGTGTATATACATGTTAAGTTTGAAATTGTCAACTAACACATTACCAACTTACACAAAAATGAATCCAATTTATTTATCTAATATCTAATATGCGAAAAGTAGTTATAGAATAAGATTTGTTTCTTATTTTAATCATCAAAATCATGTCAAAGTTAAAAAAAAAAATCTTTTAGATTGGACATAATGCGTCTTACAAATATCATATGAGTATCGAGGTGTCTTATACGTGTCGAACATGAAACACACCATTTATGAGATGTGTCGGACACGGGCGTGTCCAAACATCATAACCTTTGAAAAAAAAGGGCCACTTTTAATCCTATTACTGGTTTACCTGTGAGCACAGAGGCACTGTTAAGTGCTACTTTTTTCTTCTTAAGCTTTAATCAGAACATCATAAACTATAGAAATCATTAACAAGAAAAATAAAATTATAGAGTTTGAATATAAGTCCCTCTTCATCTTGGAGAATATGTCATATGCAATTATTGTAAGTGGTTCCATGACCTCTATGTAGAAAGACATATGAATATAGTCAAATCATATAACAAAGCATAATATGGTAGGAAAGAGTAACACTACTGTTTATATTTATAACAAAATGAAAATATCAAAGTTATATTTGTAGTATTTATTTCAAAGAAAAATAGTGGAGACAGATTTTTTTTTTTGTGGGGTTTTGAGAAAAAGAAACTTCCACTAATGGGAATGGAAAAGTTGTTTTTTTCTTTAGATTTTTATGAAAATTAAATATCTCAAGAAAAATATTATCTTTGGTGGGACTAATTAAAGGGGCGAAAATTCCCACTCATGTGACATGAAGCAGGGAAAGTTGCTAAATTATTTCATTTAGAATTTTATTATGAAAATATAACATTTTCAATAACATTAAAGTATTAAATAGATTTATATTTAAAAAAAGGAGTAAAAGTTATTATTGTAGTTAGTTTGTTGAACCGTTGGAAAAATTTACACAATGTATTTATGGTATTGGTATGAATTATTTATGGTTTGTACTGTATCCAAAATGGTATCACCAAAATTTTAACAAATTGTCACTATTTATTTATAAAGGTATTAGTATTCTAATTCTTACATAAATAAATACAAAGAAAACTCTTTCTTTTTCCATTTAAATAGCCCATTTTTTCTATTATATTTATCCATTTTTTTCCCTAATAATGTTTTCTTTTGTGGTTGTTTGGACTATATAGGTTCGAATTGAAGGTGGTGGTGAAATTTGTGGAACTAATTGAGTTAGGTGTTTTTCTCTTTCTCTTGAATGTTGATATTTTGTTGATTAATGATTCTCCAACATTTTTTTTTCATATTAAGGAATTTTCTGATGGGGTACTATAATAATTAATATATCATAATAATATAGTTTATTTTAAAAAATAAATTTTAATATCTATTTTTTCTTTATTAGAAGCTTTAAAATACAAATTCTCCATATGTATTAAAAAATACAATTATATTAACGTGTAGGAACAAAAATATTTTTCATAAATGAAACTACTTAAAAAATGAAAAAAAAAAAAAACTTTCAAGACATTAAGAATAAAAGGTTGGCACCCACATATGTGTGGCACTCTTATTTGTTTACCAAATCAGACGCAATGTGCAAGCGTGCCGCACAAGTGATCATAAACCTCACATGTGATAAATACTGCTTTTTCCTTTTCTTTTATGAACGAAAATTAGGATTTATAATATCTCATACATTACCTATGAGAAAATTATATATATATATATATATATATATATATATATATATATATATATATATATATATATATATATATATATATAAAAGAAAATTCCTTTTTAAATATTTAGAAAAAATGATTTTTTTTTTATAAATTAACATTAATTTATAAAAACCATGTAACATAACTGATTTAAATCTTATTTTTCTGGTTTATAAATTTAAGGAGAAGTTTATTTAAATAAACATGTATTAGTTTGAAAAGACTTACTTTGGGCTTTAGAAATACTTCGGCCCAATTTGTTGTGGGCTAACATAAATCCTTCTAGGACAAATTTTTCCAGTCAAAAATGATTTTTGGATTATATAATTCTAAACTTAACTTACTTTTCTTAAAAAATAAGGTTTAATTATCTGGATGATATCCACTTTAATAAATGTGTGTCAATCTAGTATTCATTTTTAAAAAAATATCTTATATTTTAACTTTAGAAAGAATACTTCAATTAAATTTTTTTTCTACGGAGATGACTAGAAAAAATAACTAATGTGGTTAACATTATTATATATTACACAGTAATCTAAAATGATGTACAGAGATATGAATAAATTGAATATAAAATAGAAAAAAGAGGGATCAGTGCATCATGAGTGTAAACTCATGAAAGCTGAGGAGGCCATCGCCATTGAGATCAAAGTGATGAATCATGGCTTTGCATTGGTGGATGGATTTGGATTCCCCTAACCTACCAAGCATTGTTTGCAAGCTGTTGGGAGTTATGAACCCTAACATTTCAGAATCATTGTACATCTCAAAAGCCTCTTCCAAATCCCTCATCTTCTCTTCTTCTCCTGCACCTTCCATCATCTTCACCAGATCCTCCATACTCACACACCCATCACCGTCACAATCCAATTCCTGAACCAACAATTCCACCTCTTTCAACACTAACTCATCACCCATCATCCCCAGCTTCTTCCTCAGCTCCCATGGCGAAATCTTCCCATCACCATCTTCATCGAAGTACTTCATCACACGCTCATAATCTCTCTTAACCATCACCATCCTCTGAAATGCTTATGCACAAGATTATCTGATTATGGGAATTGGGGGTGATGTTCTTATGTTGGCTATGGGATCTCAACATATATAATACAAGAAACGAAGGAGAAAGGAAAAAGGGCTTAACGCGCCCAAAACACAGCATCATAGGAGAATACGAGAATACGAGAATACGATACCAAAGGAATAATGAATGGCGTGTTTGTACCGCTTTCTTACCAACTATCTATCAATACAAAACACGGTCAATTTTGGTACTTTCAGGAGTTTGCCGCGAACCTATAATGATTAAGCCCAAGTTTTATATTAATGTCATTGTCGTATAATTCTTATATGTTTTTTTTTTCTTTTTTATGTTGACATAAAATAACACGTGAAAAAGTAATGGAATAAGATACACATCGCTTTAAAAAAATTAAACAATAATTACTCAACTGAATAATATTTTTCAAATTTAAACTTCACCTTTCAAAGTATTAATTCATAGCTAGTTAACTTTACGTAACCGTTTCTAAAGTAAAATCCAAGAAATTTCTGAAAATTCTCATGTTGAATGAAGATGAAAATATATTTTCATCGACTACAAAGTTGTCTAAAGTAAACATTTGAGAACTTGTAACGCTATATGAAATATAGCTTCTTATGAATTGCCTGAACAATGCTTGAGGGGGGGCACCACTTTCCTATATTGAAAACCTATGGGGCGGAACGACTTCCCTGCAGCAATTGCAAAGCGTATAAGGAATGCACGACTTCCCTTCCAAAATCTCCTCACACTCGCATGACTTATTTTAGAAAAATGTCTCTACTAATTTCTCTGTTGTCCCTTTTAGTAAAGAAACCGCTTTTTGATATGGCCTATACCCAGGATAGGTCATGCTCTGCATCGACTTAAGCTGTTATCCGCCAATGTTTTAATTATCCGCCCATGTTTTAATATCAAGTATGATGATAGAATTTCTAATGATTTTGTCCTAAAAATACATTTCAGAGGGTTGAAAGAGAAATGATATTTAAATCGTCTTAGATCTCGACTTCTAAATAATGTGAGACTATTATACGTGGTAGGAATAATGTGACATTCCATTCAAATAAAATATGTCTAACAAATGAAGCATCACATAATTTTAATATAACTAGAGCACCAAAAAGAAATATATAGGTCTTAACTATTACAGTTATCCATGATATACGGGAAGGAAAAGTTAAGGCACAAAACAGATGTCCATAACAAAATATGGAAGAAGCAACATAAATACACAACAATAATGGTTCTTCAAAAGGAGCTCAACAGTGAGCCAACACCGACACGAGGCTAACTACGTAGGAGCGTTCCCATCATCCTGATGACACCAGGGATTTCCACATCTGCTCAAACCAATAAATTGGTGATCATTGCGAAAAGGAAAAACCACACAAGAAGACAGACACAAGCAAAAAGGGTAAGCTAGAGTAAAAAGAGATTTTTAACATGGCATTTAGCAAGCAATATTAAATAGTTCTCCAATAGGCAACAAGTAGGGATTCAACACATGTTAGCAAATAATGCAAGACTCTATGACTCAATTATATGGATACATATAATAAGATCGGATTCACGGGATACTTACACTTGTGGTGGCCTCTACTAGTTTGTAGAGTCATTGCCAATGGGTTTCACCTTACCACACACAAGGTTAGCCTTCAATCATCTAGGGTCATTATCCTGCCAAATACTAGGGTCTCCCTCTACTTTCACCACTTGTATCAGTCTGCTCTACGTGGGACTAACTAATTCTTTAGAGTTTCAGGATGCAATCCTTACTTGAATCATTATCTAATTATATACACTACAACACCACCATGAAATCTCACCAAGAATTTCATGAAATTACGTCTATCTCATTCCACATCCATGTTCTCACACCATATTCCACATGCTATCTCATATCATCAAAATCGCATGCCAATACTCAACTAACCAACCATGATTCATGATTTAATTCATACCAAGCTCATCAATTCCAATTCATAAAGTCTCATAAGACATGCAGAGCCATATACTTCATGCATTTTCAAGATATACAGCCAATCATAGACGAAACAAGGAAAATAAAAATCAAATATGCACCATTCTCGCTTAGGCTAGAAGCCTTCGCCCAAGCGACATAGACTCTCTCGCTTAAGCTATGCATTCTCGTCTGAGCAAGAATTGCAACAATGGCATAGTGAGCGTTCTGCAAATTCTCGCCTAAGCGGGGCCTTCTCGCTTGGGCGAGATCGCTCTTCGCCCAAAATTAAAGTCCCTCGCCTGAGCGACAATATCTGAGCAAAAAACACACATGTTTCCATGAGTTCTCGCTTAGGCGAGACCTACTCGCTTGAGCGAGATGATTCGTCGCTAAAAAAGAAAGCTTTTCGTTGAGGGAGTGCTCGAGCAGAAACTAGGGTGAGCTTCTGTTATTCTTGCCTAGGCGAGACAAGCTCGCTTGGGCGAAAATACCAATTCTCCCTATTGTCCCACGTAGGCAAGCCAGATTCAAACCAGAAGCACACACCATACATTTGTCACACTATCAACAACACCATACAAGCATTTAAGAACATAAGACAGTCCAACAACATGCAAAAATAACACAAGAACATGAAACCCTAGTTTCCCTTACTTGGAAAAACGCTAGCAAATCTACACAGAAACCCAAAGAAGAGCACCACTGCATGTGATAGTTTACAGAGCTAGAAAACAAGCAAGGAAAACGAAACTAAGACCCTAGTTGAGGTCTAGAGTTTCCAAACAAAAGAGAAACGAAAAAGGGAACAAGAGTCTAGAGTTTTACTTACTTGGAAGTAGAGTTCGATTAACCTAACGGAGGAACTAGTTGTGCCCTAGCAGAGCTTCTACTCAGAAGATAAAGGAGGCAGGGTAGCTGTTTTTAAAAATGAGACACAAGTGAGAATTAATGGCTGGATAGGGGTCTTGTGTTGAAGGGGGAGCTACTTAAACTCATATGTAGATGGTTTTGATGATGTCCAAGTCCACACATCATGGGAATTACTAGTTTGGAATTAGTCCTGTTTTGTTAGATTGTGCATTAGGGTGTTAGAGCAAAAATATCATATGTAAAACAAGATTGTATTGAGTTGTATTAACCACCAAACCCTTGCATGTGCATTCATAAATTGATTAGCTATTTAACTAATGGATTAGCTGAGGGTACTACACTAAGGTAGTTAAAACACACTCGCGATAATCCATTAGATAAATTCCTAATCCATTAATGACTACAGTGAACTCTGTATAAAACCAGTTTCTGAAATCAATTTTAAGTGTGGAGAAAAATTACAGATTTCCTGAGAGACTTTCTGAGAAACTGTCTTCTGAGATTTACAGAGTTCCTAAGCATTATTGAGAGATCATTGAAGTAAAGATTCAAGAAGGTTGATGCTGGATTCAATCTTGATGGGCCAAGCTTGGATCTAGGAGTCAAGTGTCAAATCTGCACTACTACTAGGTGTACTCGTTTCTTGATTCTTTCTTGTTGTATTTTTGTTCATAGTTGAATTCATTGTGTAAAGTGAAGGGCTAGATGCAATTGTGTGGATGCATTGCATCTAGGGGGAGTTCTTGATTTGTAGATCAAGCTCCTTAGTCTTTAGGGTCTTGAATTATATATATGCTCTTGTAATTCTTGAATCTCTATTGATTTAGTGGAATCCTCCTAAGTGGGTTTACTTAGGAGAAGATTGGACGTAGATTCATTTTGAATCGAACCAGTATAAATTGTTGTGTTCTTGGTTTCTCTCTTCTTTTACATCTTTCTTGATTGCTTTACACAATTCATTAACACATAACTGTAAAATTGGTTAATTGGGTCATAAGGGTTAAAGAAACTTTCAAGATTCAATTTAAATAAGTGAAAGACTCAATAACCAGTTCAGATCCTTTTCTTGGTTGGGTTATATTAGACAAATTTGTTTTAACATCTTGGGGGGTCCCAAATGGACTGATTGGGCTCTCTAGGAAGGCCAACCCCAAAACCCTTTTAGAGTTGAAAAATGGGGCTTACAAATAGAAACAAATTTTTCTTGTTCCAAATTCGCCAACATTGTCTATGTCTTGTTGAGTAAGGTGGTTAATGTAGAAATAATATGCTAAGACAATAATGAACATCTAATGTCTAATGCATATTGATGAAATACTTGTAAATACTTAGATAAATAATTAGCGGGTTAAATGATTAATTAGAGAGTCATTATTAGAAATTCTCATATTACATGAGATTTTTCTTGCAAATTTATTAAAAAAATTTGCAAGAAAAGACTTTTTTCTGTCATTTTTTTAAGAATCTTAATTGACAGGTAATTCCTTTGTGGGTAATTATTTTCTACAAAATTATAAAATTTGCAAGTATTTCCTACATAATTTGTTGCAAAAAGTTTTTATACAAAATATTTTGCAAAAAAATTGGTAGCAATTTCTTGCAAATTTTTTTTCACAACAAAATTTGTAAGTATTTTCTACGAAAAAATTTTCAAAAAAAAAATGACAGGAAATATGAGTTTCTTTAGTAGTGAGTGACATTGCTTTTATTCTAAAAAAAATGAAAATATCTCAGTCTTTATTTTTTTCATTTTATATTAAATTCACTGTTTTTAGTTGATATAAAAGATAATGAATTAATCTTGATTTCAATGTTAAAAATTTATTTACTTACATCTCTTCAAATTTTTAAAATAGTATTTTAATTCATAATGGTCAATTTTAGATAAATACATATATTTATTTACTTTAGAGTTTTCACCGGATCGATGTTATATTTATTTATACTAACATCATATCAAAACATTACTATGTATGAACTAGAAATTCAGGTGCATTCGCACTTTCATGTACATCTTTTAACGATAGAAAATAATGAGTATAAAGAAGATTTTAACTTTACTATTATAATGAAAAAGTTTATCGAAACATAAAATATCTAATTGTGGTGTATGTATCTATGCAACTGTTATCTGTTTCGTACCTTGTCTACTGGATAAATATTTGTTCCGTACCTGTATTCATATTCGTCAGGTATCCGTTATGCGGGTACCCGCGAGTATTTGCAAAATTATTTAAAAAATAAATATTTAATCATAACTTCAAATAAAATAAAATACACCAGTGTCATAAATTTTAAATAAACTCAAGTTGATACAAGTCCAAATAATTATAAAAGTAAATATAAAATGATGTTCAACACAATAAAAAATTCTTTAATTAGTGCTTTGATCAACAAATCCACCTTCTTCTATTGATTCCTGAAAAATAAGACAAATGAACAAATAATAAACCTCAATTGTCACGTGTCAAATATTCTTATTTTGATTCCATCATTTGACAACAAGCATACCATAAACATCATTGTCTATATAAGGTTTGATGTATATGCTCAATTTTAAAGAAAGAAAAGAGAAGAATCAAGGGGTGTAAGTTTAGCGGGTACGAGTATCCACGGGTACGAATACTATGATACCCGTACCTGCGCCGTTAACATGCGGATATCAAAAATACCCATACCCGCAGATAGCGGGTATCCATTTTTAATATTGGTTAAAATACTCCCTTAGTCCATGTTTTTGTTGAAAAATCTCAAATAGGTCCTAAGATTTTTTTTAGTTTCAATTAGGTCCATATTTTTGAAAATGTGTAACAATTAGGTCCATTCCGTTAGTATGGTGTTAACGGTGTTAAAGATGTGCCACGTGTCAGCTCCACATTTTTTTGAATTTTTTTTTATTTTTTTTTTTGAATTTTTTTTTGAATTTTTTTTGAATTTTTTTATTTTCTTTTTGAAAATTATTCATGCCACGTGTCACATCAATATTGTGCCACGTGTTAAGTCAGTAAGGTGACACGTGTCAAGTCATTGTTTGAATCTCAATTTGGTCCATATATTTGTTATTTTAATTATATTTCAGTCCATTTTTTTTTTAATTTTCAATTTCGTCCTCTCCAAATGGAGATCAAATTTAACTTTTATATAAATTTTATAATGATATTTTTATTAAACATTTTGATAATATTAAGTTTATTTTATATATTTTTTTAAAATTTTAAAATATTTATTTTAACTTGTTACAAAATTGTTTTAAATAATTTATATACAAATGTTAGAGTTGATTTAAAATTAACAATTTTATAAATTTAAATATAAAATTTTAAAACAATTTTGTAAAAAGTTAAAATAAACTTATTTAAAAATTTTTGAAAAATGGACTGAAATGTAATAAAAATAACAAATATATGGACCAAATTGAGATTCAAACAATGATTTGACACGTGTCACCTTACTGACTTGACACGTGGCATAATACTGATGTGACACGTGGCATGAATAATTTTCAAAAAAAAATTTAAAAAAAAATTAAAAAAAATTAAAAAAAATTAAAAAAATTCAAAAAAATGTGGAGCTGACACGTGACACATCTTTAACACCGTTAACTCTATACTAACGGAATGGGCCTAATTGTTACACATTTTCAAAAATATGGACCTAATTGAGACTAAAAAAAATCTTAGGACCTATTTGAGATTTTTCAACAAAAACA
>Ga0209589_1008741_pt1 | contig 15674 bp, 5 predicted proteins | sample CowpeawhiteBW_FD_187525 | JGI IMG/M metagenome (GOLD analysis project Ga0209589, IMG submission 187525) | Root nodule microbial communities of legume samples collected from California USA - Cow pea white BW (SPAdes) (version 2) | ecosystem: Host-associated > Plants > Roots > Nodule | place: USA... | reverse complement strand
AAAATTATATTTATATATTATTTATATTAAATTTATATTATGAAAAATTATAATAAAAGATAAAATAAAAAAATTTAATGCAGACATCGATTTATAAAAGAGATTAGGGTTTTTTGTAGATCGAGAAACACATAGATTGAGATTGAAGTATACATTCTTACATGATCTCTCACATATCAAGGTTAGTATCTTATTATGAATGATGTATATTAAAGTTATGATTCTTTTTAGGATGTTTCTCCCAAATTAAGTTTATCTCAAATTAATATAAACCCTAATTATAATTTTAAGGATTCTTTTATGAAATTGGTATAAACCTAATTATAATTATTCCCAAATTATTATAACCCTTAATTATGAAATTTAGGGATTTTGTGTTCTTCAATGCCTATGGTAATTTTTTTTTTTTAAGTTTTGAATTTATACAATGTTGCTTATTTAATAAAGTGGTATGAGTTTTGTTATGTTTTGTAAATATAAATTTTATTTTTTCTAGATAAGCGAGAGGTGATAATTTTACATTAGAAAAATGATGATAAAAAGTAAAAAATTGATTCTTTTTTTTTAAGAGGAAAGTTTGTGATAAAGATGAAAAAAATGCATTTCCGATAACTAAACTTGAAAAATTTTATGAAAATCAAGAATTTAAGACAATCAAAAACAAATATCTAAAGTTCTTAAAGTTACATATAATGAATTTAAAAATTCATTAGAACACGATCCGGGAAAAACGACCTCAAATTTGACAATACCATCACCAAATCAAATTGATGAGGTACGAAAGACTTATCTAAAATGGTATTCATGGTTTGGTATCATGATATAATAGCTAATGATAGTAATACTTTTTTAAATTCTACTATTATGTGTGCTTGTTTTAAGTAGAGGAAATAAAGAGAAAAGATGAAGAGCTTCTTTTTTCTAACTAAAAACAAATTATATATAACAAATTTAATTTGACACCCCTATATTTTTTGTCCAAATTCTGCCACTTTATATAATTATATATAATTATAGCTAGGGTTTTTAGCAATGATTACCTTACTAATTGATTACAACAGTCATTGAATTATGCATAATTATTATATCAGTGACTTTGTTTGGATGGTGTTCCAGTGGACCGTGTCCACATGTAACTTGCCGAAGGGAAATTTTGTTATTTAAACTCAAGAATTAGGATGATACATTATATAAGGTTAAATTGGTTATTTTTTTCCTCTAAATATTTGTCTCTTTTAAGTTTTAATTTATATAGGAACAAATTGTAATTATTATCAAATATACAGGATTTTTTTTTGACAAACTATCACTCTTATAAAAACTAAAAATTATAATTTTTTATGACAACTAAAACGTAAAATGGAAAAACATAAAGTAAATAATTTAACATACACAGACACATTTATGTTATATATATAGAAGGATTTTAAAGAAAACACATGGTAAAATGAGAATATAAGAACAACTAATACTTAATAGTAATCACAAGCTTAAGATTAAAAATAATGGGTAATTGATTTAAAAATCAATTATAAATATCGCCGGTGAGTTAATTTCTAAAACAGTTAAATTATATAAAACTAAAGTGTGAGGATAAAAAGTCATTCTTTTAAAATTAATTTTTAAATATATTTGTGTGTGTTTTACTTTGTAGTTAAGATATATATGATTGAAATTAAAATAAAAAAAATGATATTAGCATTTTTGTATAATTTCATGACAAAGATTTATTCATTTCACATCTCAGGCTCTATCTATTATATTTCAACATAAAAAAATTATAGTAACTCTTTTTTATATAATTTTTTCTGTAAGAATATCTAAGACAACCCCAGAAAACTCAAAATTCTTTAAGGTTGACTTAATGAGTTTGAAAGAAAAAATGAAAAAAAAAATTATAAATTTAACTTCCTCACATACAAAATATTAATGACTAACGTGGATGATAAAAAAAAAACACCGTCGAAATTAAAAGAGTATTAGTATTTATCTGGTTCCAAAAAAAATGAGTGGGATTCAAACTTGTCAACCATCATATGTAAAATTTTGTATTCTTGAATCACCCTCTTGGGTTTTTTCTGTACAGAAAACCTATTTTTCTCTCTTTGACACAGTATAAATTTTTCTTGCATCTTAGCCCAATGTCCTTTTCACCCTATTAATATCGTTATCAGAACTTCGTTTCTCTCTCATATATATGCCCTACTTTCTTCTTGAGTTTTTCTTTTCCTTTTTTCTTTAAAAGTTAACGAAGCTTAATCCAAATTGTTATTCCAGGTCTATCCTTCTTATATGATTCATGGGCAATACACGCCACTAAACCAGTGAGGGTAGAAAAAAAAAAGAAAAGAAAAGGACAAAGAAAAGTAAATAAAATATAAAGATGGCAGATGAGTATAGTTTCTGATGCATAAACCACGATGGATGAAATGTCGTTTTTTCACTTTATAAATACCCAATTCTTTGGCCACTTTGCTTTTATTTTCTGATATCTTCTTCCTCTTCTGCTAAGTAGAAAACAAGAGGGAAAGAAAAAGAAAGAAAAAAAAAAGTTTTCGAGGGCTAGCTCAAAAATCTGTTGTGTCCTTAATTATATTCTCCCTTTGTTTTCTCACCAGGTTAGTTTGGAAAATTTTGAAACATCCTTTGAAATCCATCTTCGGTGCTTCAACTCTTCTGGGTCAATCAATTCTTTTCATTCCAAACCCAGATTCGGCAACACAAGCCCTGCTAGATTGCAGACTTTGTTACTGGCTCAAATCAAAATTTTGAACTAATGATGTAAAAGTTAGGCTGCGCGGTGTAGTGAGATTTCAAGTTTAATTTTCTTTTCATACTCTCCTTAATCAGACAAAACTAGTTGAAAAGACCAGAATTTGTTTGTGATTTTTACTCTTACATATATACATGTAACATATATATGTGGTCCTTATATTGTGAACTGAAATATTGATTGTGCTTCACATGATTCAGGTTGCAAACATGGCTTTTCCAAACCCATCCATGTCATCAGTTTCTCCGCAGAGGAAGATGGGAAGGGGGAAGATTGAGATCAAGCGGATTGAGAACACCACCAATCGCCAAGTCACTTTCTGCAAGCGCAGAAACGGCTTGCTCAAGAAAGCATATGAATTATCTGTGCTTTGTGATGCAGAGGTTGCTCTAATCGTCTTCTCTAGCCGTGGCCGTCTCTATGAATATGCTAATAACAGGTATCTAGCCATGAGTTTTCTTTTCCTCAATTTCTTTTCACATTTTTCTTCTCTTCTCATAACTCCTTTTGAGCCTTTGTTCCCAGTTTTGTGTTGTGAAGTTGATTAGAAATGATCATTTTTGTTTATTTTTGGGGACTTTGCGTTTAGATTTTTGCTTCTGTAAATAGATCTTTTGAAGGATTTGAGCACAAAGAACATAATCATTTTTGTGATGCAGTTGAGATAGAGATTTTCCTCTTTTTATCTCTGTTTCCTGCAACCAAGGATCACTTGTCTTTCTTTACTTCTATTTTGGCCTTTTCCTTCTATGAGCTTTTTTCTGTTCTTTCCCTTCCCCTTTTTTTATATTTTCTTTTCTGGTTATGATAATTTTCCTAGTTTTTGGTCTGTTAGATACATAGATCTGGTGCAATAGATAGAAATAGAAGCACTATGGTTGTAAGTAGCAACAGGTAAGGATTTGGGAAGTTATGCAGGTCTGTGAGATCAGCCACTTCCCCCAACTCCCTCTCCATTCTTGTTAATTTTCTGTTTCCTTTTTCCTCTTTCCCCTTCCATTATTCTCACCTTCTCTCTCTTACACATCTATGGGGCTAAGCTAAGAAGGCCTAAAGCAAAAGCTGTCATGCTTCAATTAGCCCAATCCTTGCATCTCCTTGACACTTCCTTAATAATACGTCAGTTGCACATCAACAAAGCACAGTACAATTTCGAGAGATTTCTCAATATGCCAAATTCAAATTAATTTCCAAGCAAAAAAGTTAACTAATGTTAGGTTTTGATAAAGCCCAACACTGCTTTATATCAGATTATGCAGAAAATCTCTTCTAAACATTTACAACCAAATCACCTCAAAAAAGGTCACACCTAGATTAAGATTTTCCAGTCCAGATACTTGAACCGAGGTTTCCCCAAATCCCACTTCCATCCACGTGCGAGATCTAACCTAGGTCAAACATAACCCTAATTAGGGTTTTATTAGCAATAGCACGATCAGTTTAATAATTACACTTAATCAGGAAAAAAAGTAAGTTGAAACTCTTTTCTTTTCGGTTAATAAAAATTCCTAAGCAGTAAAAATCGGTTTCAAAGTTCAAATCTGTTTGGTTGATCTTCCCCTCCTTTTAGGAAATGAGGTTTGGTGAATCTGGTTAGGGTTTTAAGGACTAGTCTAAGAGTTGTCTTGGTTGAAAGAATCTTTGGTCACGTCACACATGATTTTTCAGTTCTTGACCCTCTGACAAAAGAGTTTATGTCATGATTCCCATTCCGGGCTCTCTTTCCCTCTTCCATCTCAACCCTAAGTTTTATCTTCTATAGTGGAAACACCCCTCTCTGGGAAAATTTTCTTTCTTTCCCTTGTTTCCCTTCTCTCCTATTTATTCAAGGAGTAAAAATTCTTTTACATTGCACAGCGAAAGACAGTGATGAACCAATAAAAGTGACTCAACTGGGCTTATCATAATGTATTTCGCCACTGTTGGTACCCCAGACTGGGATTTGCATTTGCTCAATATCTTGCATACATATATCTATGAAAGTAATTGTCTGAGAAGGAAAAAGAAAAGGGTTTCCAAGCTCAGCGAGGAGAGAGAGAGAGAAAGAGGGAACAAAAATATTAAAGATTGAAGTGAGTGAGGTAAATGGTGGCAGAGACAATGTACGACAATTGAGGTAGCCAATGGGAGAGTTCTGAGTATTTGGCTTCTTCCATGCAATGGGAAGCGTAAAACTATTGCTGCTGCTGCTACAGCAGAAGCTGAATTGGACGGCTGTGATGTTCACAGACTTTCAGACAGAAAAGACTCAATAATTTAATCATATTTTATTCAATTTATTCGCTCTAGATTTATTCTGTTAAAGTTTGTGTTATATATATTGTATATAATATATGAATCTTTTCATATCTGAGTCTAATGTTGGTTCATCGAGGTGGATATTTCAATGGGCTGAGGGTATTAACCATTGTGAAATGGGTTCCCCTCAAGTGGCAGAGAAAAAAATAGCCCTAGAAATAGTTGAACCAATCATATAGTGGGATCCTGTGCCAGCGTGGCAGAGGCAGCCAATCAGTGGCTCGAGGAAATTAAGGTATCAGCAGAAAATGGTTTTCCTATTTTTTCTATGAATATTGAAAGTGACTTTTTTTTCATTATTTTAAGATTTTATTTTTATCACATCTAATCTGAGTTTGACTAGAAGGACAGACCAATGAGATCATTTGACGTTGCTTTTAAAGAGTTGCGTTTAAGGTTGAGTTAACTGAGAGAGTTGGATGATTTGACCCTCAACCAGAGAACTCCTTTCTGGCTAATCTCCAACGTTGTATGCTTAATTTCATATTGAATTGAATACTAAGATAAGATTGACATGACACCTTTCCTTTACTTGCTCCTTTTTTCTATTTCTGTGTCCAAAACAAGCAAATAGGATTAGTCATAGATTTGAAAGATGGAAGGACAGGTTTAATGCTTATGTAAGCATTCATCACTAACCCTCAAAAAATTGTGGAGGATAAACCACAGGGAATGAAATTAATAAGGTGTTACACCTTTAATTTTAAACTATGTCTATAATAGTATTAATTTATAATAATTTCCTTGCTTATCTTCTCACACTAATTTTCAATTAATATTCTCGGGCCAAGTGTCTAATCGCAGCTCAATAACCAAGAAATTACAGTGACTCCAGAAATATTTTTATGATGAATTTTCCAATTCGTTTTGATTGCAATTTTACGTGCTATTGGGTAATTTGAACAATATGCTGTTGCTATACTACACGTACTGACCTCAGGAAACACATCTCTAATTCACTTTACTACTTAATTCTCATGGAAAATTAAAAACACTGAACTCTGAAAAATTAAGGGAATACCTTTAAATTTTCAAATTAAGAGTTTCTCTTAGAAAACAAGGTACTTTTTCTTCTTCTGAGTAAAGAAAAATCTCAACTTTCTCAGTTTTTCTTTTTTCATTCCAATCATATGATTAGTGATAATAAGAGACATTATAACCGGAACCGCACATAATATACCTGATAGTTGATATAAAATTGGGTTACATACACACACGAAACTAGAGTCTCACATTCTAATCAGAGGACTAATGATCTCCCATTTTGTGTGCTGTTTGATTTAGGTTTTATAATTCATCAGCATTGTTTAACCACATATGGAACCTTCACATTTGACAATACATTGCATTTTTAATTTGATTCGCATAAAGTTAGCAATATTGCCCTGAGCTTGCTGTTGAACTAGAGTCTCATACATATAATTAGGTTTCCTCTAACTCTCTCTACCTCAAACATATCAAGGCAACAGGTATTCCCTCCTATGCATATAACTACAGTGAGTATTATGGACAACGACTTTAAACAAGAGAATATTGAAAACAAAGAAAACCTCATCAATTTCCCATCGAGATTGTTGCAAATTCTTAGAATAATCACTCATAATTATGGCTGCAACTCATGTTTGGTCATACATAATAAGCTTTTGGCATATACACTTACGATGATATAAACTTCTAAGAATGTTATTAGTTCAGGAGCCTAGCTTTCGACGATCTTAATAAAATTACAAGACCATAGTGTTTTATTTATTCCACTTGCAACAATAACTCCCTTGCTAAGAATTTATTTATTTATTTTAAATAGCTTCTAATGAATTTAACGATTAATTGCAAAAATTGAGACAGCTTACAAACCCTTTATAGATGTTTATCCGTTTAGCTTGCTAATATACAATGTGATCAATAATATAAACTGATACTATTCATCCTTGCAGTGTCAAAGCAACTATTGAGAGGTACAAAAAAGCATGTTCAGATTCGTCTGGTGCTGGATCTGCTTCTGAGGCTAATGCTCAGGTATTGTTTGTTCCTTGTTACGTATTTTTGAGTGAGAAAAGTTTTGAATCTTTCAATTTGGTAAGTTGCTGTTAGCATCATTTAGAACCTAATTAATTAATGATCGTTGTAATTTATTGTATAAACTGATATTCATAACCATGTGTGATTTCACATATATTTTCCAGTTTTACCAGCAAGAAGCAGATAAACTTCGTGCACAAATAAGTAACCTGCAGAATAACAACAGGCAAGAAGAGTTGTCTTTTTGATGCACTTGGAAAAGAAAATTCTCATTCACATGAATTCACAAAACAAAAGCATGAAGGGTTTCAAATTTTGAAAATAGTAGATTTTGAAAAAGTAAATCAAATCATGCAGATTTTGCAATTGGTATTGATGAAAAGTAAAATTAACTAAATTGTAGGCAAATGATGGGTGAGTCTTTGGGTTCTATGACTGCCAAGGATCTCAAAAACCTGGAGAGTAAACTAGAAAAAGGAATTAGTAGGATTCGTTCAAAAAAGGTATGTCTTGTAATGAACAAGTTCCTTCTATAACTTATGAAAGGATAGATGAGTTATTTGATTTATATTATCTTCTAAACCCTGCATTTTTCTGACGTTGTGCTTCTCTTTTTGCTTGTGCTACTATCCAAACATTAATATCAGAACGAGCTGCTATTTGCTGAAATTGAGTACATGCAGAAGAGGGTAAATATTTATCTTACATTTATGCTTTTGCTTTTCAAAGTTTTATTGGCAATGCATACATATTTGTCTTGTCAGTAACCAGAACTTTACTGATTCTGATTGAATGGTTCTGAAAGGAGAATAATATACTAGTTTAGTATGTGATTATGTTCTAAGTGGCTTAGCATATTTCTATTTATTTAAGTGAACATTCACATTGGATTTCTGTTGTGCTGCGTTCTGTATGTTTGTTTGATAATTCCTTGTGGCGTCTTAGGTTTTTTAAACTTGACCACTCATGGGATTGCAGTTTTTGTGACTTTTAGTTTTCAGTCTCATAAATGAGGACCGAGAAATTTCATCTACAGAGCTTAGGTTAAATGCATACTATTCATCAATCAGTATTTTATACAAGTTTAATTGGTCCATTATAAAAGATATTGAATAATACTGTTGTAATTGCTCCATTTTTAGAAAAATGAAAAAGAACAAACTCATATTGCATAAAGGGGAAAAAGGGAAGGAACAAAATGTGACCTGTGTCAACTAGACATTCATTTGATGTACGAGTTGACTGGAATCTGTTGCGAAGGTTTCTGTAATGATTTTATTCAGATGATTTGATATTTTATAAAGATATTATAACTTAGGAGATAAAATATTCCTTTCTTTAAGCCATTTATAAGACATCAATGTCAGATGTCTTTTACCTCGTGTAAAACTAAAGAAAAAGTAGAAAACATTTTCTTTTGTAACTTTAATCCATAATATGTGGTTCTTAGATTTTTTATTTATTTATTTTTTATTCCTTACCTTTAACATCTCAAATATAATTATAACTATGGCTGTGGTGATTAGGACAATTACAGAAAAAAAAATAATGATATAAAATACATCATGACACAATTACATATATTTTGATCAAACTTCAGTAAGAAAAAAAAATTATTTATAACAAAATATTCTGTGTTGCATTCTCTTGATCCTTAATAAATCAATTTCAATAGGCATACACAGTTCACTACAGACAATTTTGTAACCAAGCATCTAATTTGGTTTAATATAAGTATGGTGAGCAAACAAAAAGTATGGTTTCTTGCATATATGTATTTACCTCACGTCTGCCACCTCTTTTGAATATGATAAGGTACATTGTTCTAATAATATATATATCTCAGATTTATTTTCTCTTATGTTTCCACAATACTGTTGAGAAATTATAAATTCTACAAAAAAAGTAATTACTTATTTAAATATTAATAAGTGTCTTCAGTATTTTGGTTCAAGTTCATTGCATTAATTAGTCAATGGGTGCCTTGGGCATTTATGAGTAGCCTCATCATATCTCCCAGGTCAAAAATTAAATAAATCAATTTTTTTAATAGAGTTTGATGGTTTTAATTTATGGTTTTCTTCCATGAGTCAGTTTAAATAAAAATGTTGAATAGATGTAAAAGAATAAGATTAATTAAGAGGGTAAAATGAATAAAAAAAGTTATAAAACCAGATTATATATCTCAATTTTTTTACATGCTCCTCATTTATTTATTTTTTAACTTAACATACCGGAGTTGATTTCAACTTACAGATATTTACATACTAATCTTATCTTTTCATGAGAAGTTAAGCTAATTAACTCTAAATCTTTCTTCTCCCATCACTTTTCGCTAATTTTTTTTTTTTTTCTGGTGTCATTTGAAAGGTACTTGTTTATTCTGCTTGTATTGTACGAAGAAATAATGATACTATTTTGTTGGAGCTGCGAGAAAGTTTTAAAAAGGGTGTATGCTGGTAGTCTAGTACCCATAACGAACTCAGAAGAGAATGGCCTATTTGCAAAATCAAGTATGAATCCAAGTTTATGTGTCTGACTGAGTCCTGTGTAGTTCCTAGGTTGTTTGAATAGGAGAAATGGAAGGAAAGGGTAAGAATGATTCTGTGACAGCAAACTCAAAATAATAGGATGTTATATATGTTGTGTATTGCCCTAACTAACAACATTCTGGGTTTCAAAGTATGATAACTAAAATGTACACTGCAGGAGATAGACTTGCACAACAACAACCAGCTTCTTAGAGCAAAGGTTTGTTCATATGTTTTTGTGTCCTTTCTCAGATGGTTTGTAAGTGCATGATGATGTGTATAGTTAAGTAGGTTTTTGTTGGGTTATGGTGTAGATAGCTGAAAGTGAGAGGAGCCACAATATGGGTGTGTTGGCTGGAGGCACAAGCTATGAGTCTATGCAGTCTCAGCAGCCATTTGACTCTCGTGGCTACTTCCAAGTCACTGGATTACAACCCAATAATCAGTATGCCCGACAAGATCAGATGTCTCTTCAATTAGTGTAAGATTCATTTCTCCCTTTTCTTGTCTGAATCAATACTTGTTAATACTACCAAATCAATTATTAATGTAGGTTTTTTGTTTCACTTTTAATGTCTGCAGATGAAGTGTTAGTGTCGAGAGTTGAGATGTTGTGGTACTTGTAGTTTGGGTTCTAGTATGATAGGAGATGATGAATGGTAAGGGTAATGTAAGCAGAAGCATGTGTAGGGGATTTAAGCATCCCTCACTACTATATATATATTTCTAGACTTTCTTAAGACTATCCTGTATCTATTGTCAAACGCTCTCTCTCATATATGTTACTATGTCTCCTAACACTATGGAGAACACATCTTCACATCTTTTCCAACCTTTATTCACTTTCTACATCACCATTTTTATTTCTCAACCAAACAACAATATGCAAATAATGCTCCTTAATTATTATATTCCCAGTCAAATTTTTTATCTCCTTTTCTCATTACCTGTAACTGCTTCTTCCCCAGGAATGGAATTCATCCCTGTTTTTTCCATTTCTCCAGGATTGGTTTTGTTTGGGTAAGACCTTGTTCAATCCCACGCTAAAATGAGTTCTCAAGTTTTTATTATTATGAACATTCACAAACATTCCCACAAACGTATTCTAATGAATGTTTGTTTACACGTAAATGATTAAGATTTAATTAAGTCGAATGACATGGCTAGTTTAAGTTTATTTATTCATAATTAGTTGCTATGTATTTTTCTTACACGAAATAAATACCACATTTAAAAGATTTTTTTTTCTTCAACATGAACAATTTTAGGAGTAATATATTATTCCACCTCATTGCTTCTCCGATAACATTTAGCATAATTGTTTACTATCTAAAATGCTATTTTTAATTTAATTTAAATTTTAAAACTTGTTTAAACTATATTTAGTTAAAGATATATTTCTTTTTCAATTGAATTTATAGGAGAAAACACGAAATGACATTAATAGTTTTGAAGTAGAGATATACCTCCCTCTTGTTTTTATAAAATGATATTTATATACATCTCTAATTTTTAAATAGATATTCATATTTATTGTGTTTTGAATAAATGCATTCATCTTCTTTATGTCTTTATTTATTATTTCAAAGGTTTTCTTAAATAACGTTCGTATATTTATAAAGACTATGCATGTAATAAGGAAGGGACTCAAGTTTAATCCTCACAACGCATGAAAACTCGTCAAGTTAGCAACACTTAACAGTATGGCAAATGCAATAGTAATAAATTCAATAAAATAGAAGAAACTCGTCGAAAGACCAAAAATGACATCACACTACTTTGAAAATAGACATTCACCTCTTTTAATTATATTATTAGTAAAAATGACATCACACTAATTTATATTTTTATTACACAATTCAGAAATTAGTCGATATTTTGAATATCTAATATTAAGTCATTCAATTTTTTGTTTGTAAAAAAATTATTTTCATATCATAAAAAGATTACTTTTAAATTGGTATAAATAGAGCCGTCAAAATGGGTTATAACCCGCGAGCTAACCCGGCTCATCACGGGTTCGAGTCGGGTTGAATTGAAAAGAAACTACAAATTTTATTACGGGTTAAAAATGAACCTAACCCATTAAGAATCCGGCTCACTTGGGTTGAACCCGTGATGAGCCGGGTTGGCTCACCAATCCGCCAATAAATTTTAAATATTAAATATATATATATATATATATATATATATATATATTATATATTTATATATATATATATATATATATATATATATATATGACACTTATTTAATGTGAAATAATATGTAAGTATTAAGTTTTAACTTGTGTACCTAAATATATTTCCGGCTTTATACGAGTCACACTAAATAAAATAAAATACCAATATTTATTGAAATGCTCTATTCTATAAGGTGGATATTATTTGTCTCCGAAAGACAAATTAATTAATTAGTTTTTGTTGGAAGACAAATTGTATTAATTTAGTGAGAATGTTAATTCCGATCGATTTATTTAATTATAACTGGTGTAAAAGTGATTGTATCGGTTTTCATTTAAAAGTAAGAAACTAAAAAAAGATATATTTAAATTATAATTGGTTTTGAAAGTATTCCTATAATTTAAAAGATGTTTTTGGAGAGTAAAATTGAGCAGGCATTGATGATGAATTGTTGGATGGCTTCAGAATCACACATTTCTTCACATTCACAGATAAATTGAAATTGACTTTTGATTCATTCCACTCATCAAGATCAACGCATTTGCAACTACACAGTATGCTTATTATCACTTTACCACTATTTACGGAATCCGACAAACAAGTTACATGCAAGTAAACCTTTTCAGGTTCGAATAAACACATAAAACAAAGGGGAATAACATTTTAACAAAGTTTCACAATTCTTTGTCTTTTTTCCGACCAAAGTAAAAAACTTAAAAAAAAGTTAAAATTAAATATTTTAGTGTAAAAAACAAACTTTATCAAATTTGTCAAATTTTTTTTTATTAAACTATAATTTTTATAAAAAAAATTCATTAATTATTGACAGACACAATCTCTCAATAATAATTTATTGTCGGGTTATTAATGATATAATGGTTGTTGATAAAATTTATTGACAAATTATGAAATCCGCTAATAATTATAAAAAAAATACAATTTAAGTAATTTATTATTTAATGTACTAAAAAACTGAGGTTGAATTTGTGTATTTTTTTATTTATTTCAAATTTAATCCAGATCAATGTATTATTGAAGGAGTTTAATTGAATTAGGTCAATTTAGTCAAAATTGTGAAAACAAAAAACTTATTTTTCTGTTAAAAATATATATTTTTAGATATCAATCTAATTAAAAAATAACACGATGTTTTTAAAAATAATTTAAGGTTCGAAGAAAATTAGTAAGTCAAATCATAATAAATTTGTCCAAACTAATTCAATAAATAAATAAATAAATAATATATAATAGAATTTTTATTTATTGCATAAATGTAAGAGTTTTGGATAGGATGGTCACTCATATCAAACTATGTAATAAATGAAACTCAACCTAATCTAATTGACTCAGATTGAATAACTTAAATCAATGAACACTACTAATTACATATATCTTTTATTATATTTTATTATATGATAAAATGAATAAGTATATCATCTTTGTTTAAGGTACATAATCTTAACATTAAAAATAATAGAAATACACATTCATGCTTACGGTAGTCTCTTTCATAAAAATACATGATTTCGTTAAAAAAAATGGTTAAATATATTTTTAATTCTTAAAATTTAATATAAAATTAATTCATTAATATCTTAAACTTATATATTATGTGATTAGCCCTCTTGGTGTAAAGCTAGGATATGTTATTTACATATTTCATGTTACCAGAGGTATGATCCAAAGACATATTTCCTTCCACAATAACTATATTGTAATTGAAAAAAAAAAAAGATTATTAGAATAAGCATTATATTATAGAAAAAGTGAAATTATTCTAATAGAATTATTTTAAAAAACATAAGAAAATTTTAAACTGCATTATGTGAGCAGAAAGAGTGTTATGTGTAGAGTTTAGAGTATGTGTTTTTGGCTGCTGTTGAATATGGTATAATATAATTAGTTGTTAATAATTATATTGACAAGGATGATTTAGTTGGTTAATATTATATTTCGTTTTTGATATTTTTTCACTTATTATTCACACTTTAACTGAATATTAATAAATAACTTATCACTAAAAACTATCACTTTTATAATAAGTATTATATAATAAATCACTAATCTTCAAAACAATTATCTGGTTTGCACATTAGTCCAATAATGGCAGGATTCCACCTTGTATGACCCCAACTTAAATCAAATCAAGTCTTCTCTTTTCAAATAATTCATAATAATGATGATATATGTTGACTCCTTTTAATAAATTCATGTGATCAATTGACCCACTATTTTATTTCTTTTTGTTTTTTACATTTTTTTTAAGTTTATTTCTTAATTAACACATTACATTTAAAATCGGATTGTAAATTGGTTGTTTTAAATATCAAAATATTATTTTACTAATTCAGATATTCTCGATCATATATTTGATCAACTGGCGTAAAGTCTTAAATATAATAAACAAAACTACAATTCCAAGATTCTGAGACATTTTTTTCCTTATAAATGAGTTTCTCAGTATCTAATAGGGGAAGAAGCTAATATATAAAGAGAGAAATAGCAACAAAAAATGAAATGTTTCAATAGCAACAAAAAGAAGACAAGGCCTAAAAAAGAGAAGCAAACAAAAGTGTAGCCACAAAAACTAAAAACAACCAACAAAGCAAGACCGAGGTTTATAAATTTAAAGTTAAGTAGAAGTATTCTCATATAAATTATTAAGTTGGAAATAAGTCAAATGATTATAATGGTAAAAAAAATGGTTAAATATATTTTTGATTCTTCAACTTTTAGTAAAAATTGGAATTAGTCCCTCAAATTATTATAATAATAAAATTTAGTTAAAAGAATTAAATTCACACATTTATAAAATTAAAAAATTAAATTAGTTCAAGATTTTTAAGAAGAACTAATTTTAAATTTTACTAAAAATTGAAAGATAAAAAACATATTTAACTTAAAAAAAAACAACGAATCTATACAGCCTAGCTTGGATAAATAGATCTTTCTAACATGTTGCATAAGTTAAACAACAAGGAACAAAGTGTAATAAATTTTATGTCATATGTATGTTTTCTAGTGTCTAACAAAGACTTATATATACTAAAAAGAATCTTGCATATTTTTTCCACAATTAATGAATTCCCTAGTATTCTATTAATTATTAAATTTCACCGGATGAAACACGCTTTATAAATTTTCAATAGTGCTTCTTGAGTTTTTTTTTTTTCCCTCTTTTCTCTTACTCTGTTTTCTTGATCTCTATAATGATGGGGAAATATTGATAAATTACCCTTCTCTGTGTTCTCTTAATTTTTTTTTTTGCATGATTAATTATTATCATGTAACATAAAATAGCAAGTGTAACCCATAATATCATATTCAAAATTATTTTCATTTAGTGATAATTAAATTATCTTTATTAAAGTGAGAAAATGAATTTATTTTAATAACTTAAAAATAATCCTCATAGCTATATATAATACAATTTTAAGTCTAATAAAAATCACATTAGACATCTTTTCATTATAGCCATTTTATTACATTAAAATATCCCCACAAAAGTTCATTAAGAATAACAATCCTTTTATTCCAAAAATAATACATGTTTGTTAAACTCTTAAAAATAAATCTGATGCAAATGGAAAATGGAAAAGAGATTAACATTTCCTTCAGCCAAAATATATATATATATATATATATATATATATATATATATATATATATATATATATATATATATATATAATCAGAGCGGAACTAGGGGAGTTACGGCTCCCCAATTTTTTTTTTTGAATTTTTTTATATTTATATATTTTTTAAAATTATATTTATATATTATTTATATTAAATTTATATTATGAAAAATTATAATAAAAGATAAAATAAAAAAATTTAATGCAGACATCGATTTATAAAAGAGATTAG
>Ga0209589_1008738_pt1 | contig 15675 bp, 13 predicted proteins | sample CowpeawhiteBW_FD_187525 | JGI IMG/M metagenome (GOLD analysis project Ga0209589, IMG submission 187525) | Root nodule microbial communities of legume samples collected from California USA - Cow pea white BW (SPAdes) (version 2) | ecosystem: Host-associated > Plants > Roots > Nodule | place: USA... | reverse complement strand
TCTTTGCGTTATTTTAATCAAGTGATGTATTATAACTTTTATTAGTGTATAAAAAATAAATTCATTATAATTTAAAAAACTGAAGTAAACAAACATTTAAAATATATTTTAATTTAAATATTTTTTTAAGAATTTTTTTTCTTTTATATTTTTTTAAAAATATTTTTAAAATTTATCAACTAGGTTTCATTAATGTTTGCAAATTTAATAAATGTTTTGGTTTTCATTAAATTTTATTTGGTATTCTAATATAAAATGTAAACAATTATAATTTATTTCAAAGTATTTGATATCGAAAAAATAACCATACTCCTAATATTGAATATTTGATAATATTATGTTTCTTTTACCGTAATTTTTTATTATTTTATAAAAATTAATTAAAATTAATATTAAAGTAGTAAGAAAACGGGTACGGGTATGGGTACAAGATTATACCCGTTACCCGGTGGGGATGGGGATGGGATAAAAGTTTGATACCCGTTGGGTTTGGGTATGGGGATGGGGATGAACTTTTTTTACGGGGATGGGTATGGGATAGTGAAACCCGTCCCCGCCCCGCCCCGTTGCCATCCCTACCTACTCGCCCTTTTTAGTGTGGGTCTACAGGCCAAGTTGCATGACCCTCCCTACATTGTCATCCTTACGAATAGTCACACGTCTTCCTTCTCATTAGAGCTGTCAAAATAGGCCATCTGGCACAACCCAACCCGGCCTGCCACGAGTTGGCCACTTAATGAGTCAACCCAATCCGACTCACTTATTAGCAAGCTTAAAAATTTTGAACTTAGCCCCGCCCACTACGGGTTGATGGGTTAAACAAGTCGACTCACTTAATTAAAACAAATATTTTTTTTTTCTTCAATCCTAAAAAGATATAATTTTGATTAAAGTTTAAATAAAATTTAAGGCATATTATAAGTTTATAGGTTGACAAAAGCTACATTTAACTGGAAGAAAAGGTACTAAAAGACACAACAAAATGACATTAAGTTGGTAATTGTGGCTTTAATGTATCATTTTACTTTTTGAATTTTTATATTAAACACTTTTACACAATTGTATTTGTTCTAAATATTTGTATAAAGTTGTATAATTCATTTTAGCTATAGTATTTTAGAGAGAGAAGAGCATTTAGGGTTTTCATTTTTTTAATATAATTTAGGTTTAATCACACGCAAAGTCCTCGTTTTGGTTAAGAAATCTCAATTGGGTCCTCAACTTCAAAATTGTCCCAATTGAGTTCTTAAGTTTGAAAATTTGTATTAAATAAACCATTTCCGTCAGGTACTGTGAAACGACGTTTGATGTTGGTGTGCTGTAATATTGAACAGTGCACGTGTAATTTGTTTATAAATTTCATTGTTGTTGACGTGTATATAGGAAGAGGCAATGCTTATGACTTTGCCCTAACATTTGAAGAAAGAAGAAGTAAAGTAGCTATGTCATTTTCAAATTCGTCTGGATCTTCAACATGTGGGGGGAAGCAACCTAGTGATGGGTCTGATGGTGGTCGTTCATCTCACGGTGGTGGATCTTCCCATGGTTGTGGCGCAAGGATTTTTGCTATTAAGCCCATATGCTACTGTGGTCATACAACTGTATTGAGAACGGCAAAGCCCCCTAAGAATAGGGGCAAACAATTTTAGGGATGCCCTAAGTTTAAGGTAAGATGTGGGGAAAATTCATTTTTTGTTCAATTTAAGTTTTCTGGCAAGAAAAAATGATAATGTGATTGTGGTATTTTGTGGAACAGAGTGGGTCTCAAGATTTGGGTGGTTGCAATTTTTTCAATGGTTTATTCAACAGGAAATCGAAGAAGTGTGTGTGAAGAAAAACCTAATTGATCGAGATGTTGTGAAGATGGAAGAAAGAGATTTTGGAGGGAATAAAATGTTGAAATTAGAGAAGATTAAAGAAAACGATGTGGTAAATATCAGAGAAAGAGATGGTGGATTGATCATAACTGAGAAACTAGATAAGGTTATAGTTAGTTTGCAAAAGTGGATGAAATTGATGTTAAGGATGATGGTTATTGTATGCGTTATAAATGTGATAGTTATATCATTGTTATTGTAAAGACCTCTCGTGTTGTATGGGGTGGTTGAACTTTTGTGTTATTTAATGTTTCCAAATGAATTACACATATTTGGTTCTGAATTATGCATTATGAGTCATGTTTTTTGTATGATAGGAAAAATAAAGTTTGGTTAACTCATAAAATTAGGTGTTTTAACAGTCATAATCGTTCATTTTTAAATTTAGATTTCAAAAAACATCAGACATGTTGTACACATAACAATTTTCTTTCATCCTGCCAAACTGAAAATGCACCAAAATACATAATCATTCATCCTGTCAATGCTTTGAATCCAACAATTGTACTTAAACATGAAAGTGCACCAAAATACATAATCATTCATCATGTCAATGCTTTGAATCCAACAATTTTACTTAAACATGAAAGTACACCAAATACAATACATTATTCAAAGTCCACAAAAGAGATGTCATAACAGAGGCACAAAATAAAGGCACCCAAACAAAAGAAATGCCCACAAAATAAAGGTCTAAAGAGACCCATAAAAAAAAAACTACTTTCAGTACACAACTGCAATTGGTGTGAATCAAATAGGACCCCTCTTGGGCTTCAATTTTTCCCTCATCTGTGGTGTGGGTGTAGGCTATCTTGATAGTGCTGGATGAGGTGATGGTCGTGGCTGGGTGGTCCTGGTTGTTGATGTAGTTGGTTGTGGTCCAAATAATGTAGCAGTACAGTTGATTGAGCTAGTCTGGGTGGGTGGTCCTGGGTTGTCCTGTCTGCTTGGATGGTCCTGTTGTAGATTGTGTTGATTAAGGCTCCTTTGGCTGAGTGTTATGGGGGCAGAATATTCTATTGTGTCCAACACCCCTACACACAATACATCTTTTCTTGTAACCTCCCTTTCTTAACTGAATGTCATCCTTCTTAATCTCCCAAGCCTCTAGTCTCCTCTTCTTTTTAGGCCTTCCTGGCATCACTCTTTTTTGTGGGGGAAATACATCTGGATATGGAGTTCTTTCCCATGCTTGTTGACCGTTGATGGGGTAAACGATAGAATTGTAAGTTTCTTCATACGTGGTCTTTCTAAACCAGTCATACATGAAGTCCTCTCCATTTAAGTTGAGAAATTTCATTGCAGTAAGGGCGTGACAATAGGGCATGCCACTGATGGCCCACTTTCTGCATGTGCAGTCCCTTTTGTCAATGTTCACAACAAACTGCTCCCTAAGTTGAGAAACGTGCCTAACTTCGAATAACTTATCTACTGACCACCTAATTTGGAATAAGAAAATGTTATGTACAAGTAAGGACCAAAAGAAATAACTTAAAGCACAATGTGGACAAGATATTAAAACTGACCTTGGTATCCAATATCTTGTTAACCATTTATCAAGTCTGTTTTGAACTTTTGGGCAGATTGAGCCTTGACGTGATTTGAGCTTTGTTCTGTTGTATGCCCATCTTTTCATTATGTAAACTCTAATATCCTCTAACATGCTAATGATGGGCTTACTTCTGGTATGAACTATTGTACTATTGAATCTCTCACACATATTGTTCACTAATGTGTCACAATGAGCTCTTGAAGTGAACCTTGACCTTGACCAAAACCTAATGATTACACTAAAATTTCAAAATCAATTCAGGAAACAAAAAATACAAAGTATATAGAGGATGACGTGCCTTGGTGGAATTGCAATCAAATGTTTGAAAGCATCAAGATTGACCTCCTTAATGTTCCTCATGTGGGCCTCCCAAGCTTGTGGATATGTGGCTCTTGCAGCCTTCCATATGAGTTGATGCAGTTTTTCCCTGGGAATTTCTTTCTGAAGTTGTAATATAAGTGCCTGACACAAAAGTGTTGGTCCACTTCTGGTAAAAGCTCTTGTATTGTAGGTAACAGACCCTTACATGTCAAAATTAAAAGCATTAAAACCATCTTCCCCCTCATGTTCACCTCCACATATACCATCCTCTACCTCATGTTAACCTCCACCCACACCATCCTCCACCTCATGTTCACCTAAATCATTACCAACTCCCACCTCTTTATCAACTTCACCACCACATTCAAACTGATCATCCTTTTATATATCTTCTAATCTAGGTTCAACTTCAACTTGTATTTGTTCCCCTTCACCAACACACCCAAACTCAGTACCCTCTTTTATCACTTATAAACCAGGTTGAACCCCCTCAATGGCCTCTATTATCTCTGGTTTAGTCATCTTATGTACCACATACAAGTGCACTACACAATTTAGCCTAACTAAGTTAACCATATGCATAACACCCTTATCATCTGTTAAAAGTTCTAACCTATCTTTCAGCACTGACGCATCTCCTAAAGAGTACCATAACTCCTTAATATTGACGTGTCATAACTCTTTCAATCCACCTACAATCTCAAAATAACTCTACCTATCTGGGTCACAAAACCACTCTGTAGTTTCCCCTTGAAAGTCCAGTTTCCCATTATCATGACATACAAAACTTCCATTATGGTGGACCACAACTTCAAAGTGGTCGTCACACATACCACCCTATATATACAGATATACCCACAAATCAATTAAGAAATTATAGTCCCTATCACACACACTGAAATGGGGGACCATAGTTTGTGAAAATATTTGGACACCCACGTGGGAGACAAAAACCATAAAAGAGAACCCCACCACCACACTGAATATGGAAAAGCAAACAAAATTTACACACAACCAACAAAATAATATAAAATCAAACATACTTAAACAACATTATCCACCAACCAAATCATACGGAAAACAAAACAATCACAGAATAAAGTGCATCAAATCATACTTAAAGGAATAAAATCAAATTTAGTAGTAAAACCCAACATCCAAAGCTAACTCACATTCGCAACAGTGCACATCCTACAAATTCTGCTTCGATGAACCACGAACGCCTATGAAAACGACCTACCAACAAGTGAAACACACAAACGCCAGAACAAATGCCCTAATCTTCCACACTACCCAGCTTTTCCTTGGCTTCGCGCTCCACTGCTCAGTTCTTGCGAGATGAAGTAAATAAACCCTAATTTCTAATTTAGGGATTTCTTAACTTTCGAGATTTCTTAACCAGCCAATTTCGTTCCAATTCTTTTTCTTTTTTTTTCGTTTTACAATTTCTATTTTCCACATTAGTAAATAAGTCGAACGCAAAATGTCTACTGTACATCGCCGTTAAACATTTTAACAGTGTTAGCGATTTGTCCTTATTTAATACATATTTTCAAACTTAAGGACCCAATTGAGATTTCTTAACCAAAATGAGGACTTTGCGTGTGATTAAACCTATAATTTAATATTTAAAATTTATAGATGGGTTGGTGAGCCAACCTAGCTCACCATGAGTTCAACTCGGGTGATCTGAGTTCTTAGTGAGTCGGGTTCAATTTTGGTCCATACCAAAATTTCCAAAAATTTTTTAACCTAACCCGGCTCGAACTCGTGATGGGTCGGGTTGGCTCACAAATTTTAACCTATTTTGACAACTCTTTCTCATTTATCCATTAAGAGCACCTCTTTTTGACACTTGGAAAGAGACAATGTCTTTAGGAGTTGAGTTTTTAATTGAAACCCAAAATATCTCTTAGGACTCTAGTAGAGTATTTAGTAGTCATAGTCCAGAAACTTCATCATCAAAGTTGATATCCATTATTCCCAAATGATTTATAAGCCCTTGAAATTCTTTTAAATGATCTTAAATGAATGAACTCTCACTACATTTTAAATTCATTAAACAATTCAACAAATATAATTTATTATTATTTGATTTAGATGCATACAAAAACTCAATCTTCTCCCACCAAATTAAACACTGTCTTCATTAACATGTGATTATAAACATGTGTCTTATTAACAATTTGATTATAGACATTGTCTTTTATATATTGTCAAATGAAACCACACACTTATTGATGCTCATAGTCTCATTTTTTTATTAGACATAGAATTTAACTTTTGTGTAACAAAAACGAGAATATGCCATTTCTTCACAAACAATAACTATTTTATCTTGTGCTTCCACAAATGATAATTTATATCATTCAAAGTAATTATCTTTGTAGTAGTGTTCACTGATCAAGCAAATAAATATAACCTGAAACCAAAGAACTCTAATGCCACTTTCATATGAGAAACAATAACAAACAACAACAAAAAAATAAATCTAAAAGTAATTTATCAAAACTTACACAAATACACAAAGAAGGAACAATACATTAAAACTATAACGCTCTTAAGCATGAACAGTAAAATAAAAAGAAAAACCTAAAATAAAATAATAATAGGATTGAGATATTAAAATTTAGACTTAATTAGTTTAAATTTTAATAAATTTAAGTATTTTTAACTAGTTTTTATTATTTAAAAATTACCATCACCGACATTGTCTTTGTTAAGGTTTTCAATTTTATAAAAAAATTATTAATATAATTCATTTTTCAAAATTTCAATATGACACGTCCAATATAACAAAGAGAATAATATAATTGAAATAAAGGTTACAAAAAGTTATAAATGATTAAAATTGCGTGGAAAAAATTTAAACATCCATATCTTGGATAATTAGAAATTAAAGAACTACAATTGTTAAAAAACGGAAAGCATTTTTTACACATAAATAATAAATTACAAAACCAACAAATATTTTATAGTTTTAATCCGTATATTATATTTATTTATATAATTATTTGTAACTTCTAAAAATTGTAATAAATTAATATCTTACGTATTACCCCTGCGGTGGAGAGTCGCGAGGTGGTGCTCACTACAACAAACAAACTTTAAACGATAACAATGGAACCCTTCTCTTTCAGCACCTCACACTTATCCATATCCACCAACACCACCATTTTCTCCCCCAAACACCACCCTCCCTCCGCCGTCACCACCACCATCTCCTTCTCTCTCAAACCTCCCTCAGACTCCGGCAACTCCGCCACCCCTCGCCGCCCCTCCAAATCCCTCAAAACCACTCCAACCTCAAACCCCCTCGCCAACAAGCTATGGCTCACAAGCAAACTCTCCCCACCCCCTCCTCCGCCACCGCCGCCACCACCGCCGCCCGTGAATGAAACTGAAACCGTCGCGGAAGATAGCGGCGGCGACGAGGACTCGAATTCCGATTCCCAAACCGATTTCCGGCAGCCGGGGAAGATCTTCGTGGGGAACCTTCCAGCGTGGGTGAAGAAGCCTCAGGTGGCGGAGTTCTTCCGGCAGTTCGGGGCGATACGTAGCGTCATTTTGATCAAGGGGCACCACAAGACGGAGCGGAACGCGGGCTTCGCGTTTGTCATATACGACGGTGAGGACGAGGTGGCGGACAAGGCGGCGATGCGAGCTGTTGAGTTTGACGGCGTAGAGTTTCACGGGAGAGTTCTAACGGTGAAGCTAGACGACGGTAAGAGGATGAGGGAGAAGAGTCAAGAGCGGGCGCGGTGGTTGGAAGGAAATGGCGACAAGGGAGAGTATCCATCCAGGTGGCATGAGGAGAGGGACGGATCAAGGAAGGGGTTCCAGAAGGTTCTGGAAACCCAGCCCGAGAATTGGCAGGCCGTTGTGACAGCCTTCGAGAAAATTAAGAAGGTTTATCATCTTTTTCTATACATACACACATATATTTATACATGTATATAAACTTCCTATACAAATAGTTCCTAAAGTGGTTTGTTTCAAGTTATGCTGCTGCATTATGACAAATTACATTCTCAAGATTGTTATATATGTCTAAAAATGTGTTTGGATAACATTTAAGGATTCTAGGAACATTTTTAATTTTAAAATACTTAAAAATGGAAAAGTAAAAATAGATGTTATAGTGGGGTTAGTTGGTAACTTTTACATTTCCAATTCTTTTAGTATAGGAATTCTTAGAACGTAGATTTAGACCTACCTAACTATGAAGATAGAGCTGCCCTTACTTATGTTTTCCTCCAGTAGGTTGTAACATCATCTTAGAATGAGAGTTTAGAGTCAATCTTACAAAATTAAGGTTGTCCTTTATATTGTGTAACAGGTTTTTTTGATAGGAAAAAAATGTGTGAAGGCATGAGAATGCAATTTTTCTGCAAATAAAAGATATCCAAAATTGTTTTTGATAATCTTCTGGCTAGCATGGGATAATATTCTCCTATCACATTCAGAGGAATATCCATCAATTTAGTCTTCTGATAGCCGCCAACTTGTGTCACATGAATCAGAGACTCTGGCCCTATGGGTATAAGTCTTCTCCCCCATACTCACCTACAACATCATAAATACTTAACCCTTTTACCAGAGATCAATCCTTTCGAATATATATAAGCAAATAATTTGATAGGACTTTGAGACACATTACAATAAAATACAAGAAAGTGTAAATTTTACTAACCTCCATGTTCTAATTTGGAGAGGTTCTTTATAATTAGTTTATTTAAAGGATTATGCAAGTGGTAGTAATACTTTAGTGATGAAATGAATGATTTATTCATTGGTTACTTGTCTAGTTTTTTTCAGTAAAGTGGATAAGTATACTTGCTAGAGACACTTCTGATTGTACAGCTATTTCACTTTGAGGAAACTTTTTCCTTTTTCAGTGACATCTTAAAAGTAGAACTTGTTATGATTTCGAATTTCTTGGCATTACAAGGACAAGGCATGAAAGTTAAATTGCTTGATTTTTAAGTTGCTATTGTGTCTGACATTTTGACATTACATGAACCTAATGTCATTACATGAACCTTTAGGAAGCAGTGAAAACAATAAATGAAAGTAGAAAATCATGAAGAGTTGTTCGATGTTACTTTACATGCCTCTCGAAGTAGGAAATAAAGTAAAACGAATATTTTCTGAAAACAAACTTCCCACAATTGTAATTTGTAAGGTTCATCCATGAATTATGTCTCCCTGTACCTAAATAGTAACACAAGTGACATTGGTAAAAGTTATATTAAAACAAGGGGGCTTCAATATGATGGCTTAGAAATTAAAGAGAAAAGTTGATATTAGACTCAAATGAATATGGAATTAAAGATGCAATTTTGAAGACATGGACATTTTATTTTGGCTTCTAGTTTCAATTTCTGAAGGGCAATTGCTAAGACATTTTATTTTGTATTATTCTTGTTGAATAGGTGGGACTCTTGAGGGTAGCTAGAGAGGGTAGATTGTAGAAAATAAAGAAAATATGAAGAAGGAGATTGTATATTATTGAGTGAGTATGAAATGTTACAAGATGTGTGCTATATATACACAAAGGTAACCCTAAGAGCAATAAGTAAATGAACCTAAAACATGGGCCTACGTTAACATCCCCTCAAACTTTGCCTGATGTGTGAGAGACACCTGGTGGTGGAATCATGTAGACTTCCTCATGTAGATTACCATTCAAAAAAGCATTCTCCACGTCGATTTGAAAAATCTTCCATTGCAAAATCGAAGCGATAACAATCAAGGTTTTTAACAATAGTCATCTTTGCCACAGGAGCAAATATTTCCTCATAATCTATGCTATACTATTGAGTATATCTTTTAGCAACAAGTCTAGCTTTATACCTTTTAATTGAACCATCTGCTTTTGTCTTGATTTTGTATACCCAGTGAGATCATAGGATGTTTTCCTGGTGGTAGGGGAACTAGATCCCATGTCTGAGTCTGATGTAGAGCAGTAAGTTCCTCAGCCATAGCATTCAGCCAAAGTGGATCACACATAGCCTTTCTATAGGATGAAGGCTCATGAAGACGATGAATAGAGGCAATAAAAGTAGTAAATGAACCAGAATAAGAGGAATAAACAAAATCTAGTAGTTGAGTAGACTTACGATTACGACTAGGTCGAATAAGTGGCAAAAGAGCAACAACCTAAGGAGATGATTGAGCAAGCGTAGTAGGGGAATCAACAGGTACAACCTCTGGTGCAATATTTGTAATTGGTATGAAAGTAGGTGTAGTGTCATCAATATCAAAAGGATCAATTTTAATGACATCATATGTAGTCAAATAATGTGAGTTAGCTGGAATAGAAAAGAATAGAATATGTTCTAAAAATACAACATGACGTGAGACATACAATTTTTTACTAACTGATCAAAGCAACGATATCCTTTTTTACCAAGACCATATCCCATAAAGACACACAAAGTAGACTTAGCTGATAATTTAGTACGCTCAACATGTGGTTTTAGAACAAAATATGTACATCCAAAAACACTCAAAGCAGAGTAATCAGGTGCATGACCGTACAATTTTTCAAAAGGAGACAAACCAGAATTATGTGAAGTCAGGATCCGATTCACAACATGAGTTGTTGTAAGAATAGCTTCCCCAAAAGATACTTGAAACATATGCAGATAATAAGAATGATCTTGCAATCTCAAGAAGATGACGATGTTTTTTTTCAGCAACGCCATTTTGTTGAGGAGTGTCATTTGATGTATAATTTCATTAGAGGCAAGTAAAGTGGTAAAATCATTAGAAGTGTATTCACCCCCAAGTCACAATGAAAGGTTTTTATGGTAGTAGAGTGTTGTCTCTTTACAAGAGTAATAAATTTTTTGAAATTGTGAGAAAATTAGACTGACGTTTCAAAAGGTAGATCCAAGTGAAACGAGTAAAGTCATAAATGAAAGAGACATAATATCTAGAACCTCCTTTGGTGGATACAGGAGAAGGTCCCCACACATCAGAATGCACAAGATCAAAAGGAGCAAGAGAAGAAGAAATACTTTTACAAAGAGGTAAAGCAAAAAACTTTGCCAGTTTACAACCACTACAATCAAAAAATATCATGAATGCCCAGAGTACCAAAAACTCTTGTAAATGCTAAAAATTTTAAACGAGATGCAGAAATATGACCTAAACGAGAGAATGCACAAATAAAAAGGTTAAGAAGAAGACAAACTAAACGAAGATAAATCCACACTAGAAGCTGCAACTATTGATTCGTTGAACTGATTCAAGACATAAAGTCCACCTTACCTACAACCTATCTCAATCACCTTTTGAGATATGCGGTCTTGTACAAAACATGCAGATGGAGGGAAACACACATTATATCCAAAATCACATATTTTCCCAACAAAAGCAAGATTCATAACAATATCAGGTGACAAAGACAAAGATGGGTGGCAATGGTACCAATACCAGATAATGGAATTAAACCACTGTTAGTAGTTGCACTTGACATGGATGAGTCAGGTGATAACGAAACAAAAGAATGATAAATGATGTGACATATTATTAGTGGCACCTGAATCAATGATCCATTTGTCAGAGGATATATTTGGTGATGATGTACTTTGAGATTGCAAGGCTATGTTGGGTTGTGATTGGGAAACAAGTCTAATTTCCTCTGCTAATAATAAGTGATCCCAGACCTCCTTTTGCAGTATCATATTTTGTCAATTGAGCGAGTATCATATTTTGTCAATTGAGCGTCAATCGAGTGTGTAAAAGAATTATGGACCTAAGTGATAATTTTAGAGTTGTCAACATCCCATACCGCTAAAGAAATAGTATAATCATAGGCTTTAGTATCAATCAGTTTTGCCTTAGCACTTGAAATATAACCCACATGGAATTTCCACGAGAAAGTTTTTCATAACATAACTCCAGTAGGAATAATTTTTATTATTCAATTGCACATTAATAGACTTAAGAGAATCATCTTTACAAGTCATAACAAATCGAATACAAAACCACACAGCGGAAGCAACAAACAAAAAGAGTACAAACCCAATATTAGAGGATTGCAAATACCTTAAAGTCGTACAAAATTTTCAAGCCTCCTTGTACAAACTTGCAAAGCCTCCTCGTACAAAATTGCATGGACAAAACTGCAAAATCTTCAAAAACACCTCAAAGCATAAAATAAAATTGTGATAAGGTGAAACCTGAAAAATTGCAAAAGAGGCTTTGGGCTTGGTGCTTAAGAGAGAAGAACTACTGCAAGAATTCCTTCCAATCATAACTTTTGCTTTTGCGAAATAGGTTTAGGGCGCATGACTAAGGGTTTAGGAAAGAGGAACTACTGCAAGGATCCCTTCTCAATCATGGTGCTCTTGATATCCCTATTATTATAGAAACACATGAAGAAGGGATGGTATATTATTGAGTGAGTATGAAATGCCACAAAAGGTGTATAACAAAGGTAACCCTAAGAGCAATAAATAAATGGGCCTAAAACATGGACCTATGCTAACATAAATAATAGGTATCTTGATTTTCTTCAGTTATGCCAGCATGTTCTGTTTGATTTTTCGCACAGTAATGTATGCAACATAAAAATCGTTGAGACAAGGCATTACGGTAATGCTACTTCTTTTTGTTATTGGTTAAAAATTCTTGTTTACCTTAATTATTAAGTTTGTCTATTTCTTGTGTGAAATTAAAGAAAAAGAAACCTATGTTTTGGGTCAAAGCCAATACTTTTATATTGGTAACAATGCTTCCTTTTATTTTTAGAAAAGGTAATAGCGTTTTTTAGTGCATACCCATAAAAGTTGCAAGGAAAATTTTAGTGTGCCAGTTTTGTAATTTGAATTATAAGTATTGTTCTTGAATTCATTTCATTTTCCTTAATTTTTCAGCCTGCTAGAAAGGAATATGGTTTAATGGTTAAATATTATGCACGACGAGGGGACATGCATCATGCACGCCAAACATTTGAGAGTATGCGAGCAAGGGGAATAGAGCCTTCTTCACATGTGTATAGTAGGTAAATTCTTTAAATTTTTTGCTTTGTATCTGGGGTATAATTTGAATATCAGCATCGGCAAAAAATGTTTTTAGCTTTTAAGCTATAACCACATTATGATTGTGAGGTGTTATCTTTTTAGAGATGAGCATGTGAATCCATTAACTTTTCTTTTCAAAGTTGAATACTATTAAATATTGATTTGGGAAAAAGAATATTTAAATGTTGAATCTCTGATATTTCTAATTTTCACCCTTCAAACAATGTTCTTGGTTGAGATCTCGCATCAACTAAAGATATAGCTAAATTGTAATATATAAGTGAGTGCAAACCTCACTTTACAAATACTTTTGTGAGGATGAATCAGGCTGAAAGTCCACTTTCTATGATGGTATCAAAGTCTATTTTAACAAAATTTATTGGGTCTATATCATGTCACCAACTATTGGGTTGCTATCGAACCACCCTCAAATATCTAGTTTCATGCTTGAGATGTCCAATTTTTGGTGAGATGGTGTTTGGAATCCCACCTTGTTATCACATAAGTAACTTTTCATCAATACAAATTACCTTTTCTATTTCTCTTTTGTTCTCTCTCTAGAACTCTAATACTTCTTTAGGGATTTTATTTGGAATTCTGTATTTGTTATGTTTTTCCGTTTTTATTTTGTTCTTTGGTTTAAGGAGAGTTTATCCTAGTTTTTTCAACTCTTTCTTCTCTTCAAAGTTAAATTAAAAAGCACAATATTTGCTGTTTCTTCTGACCTTAGTAATTAATGCATGTTAAATGTTTGCAGTCTGATTCATGCTTATGCAGTTGGTAGAGACATGGAAGAAGCTTTACATTGTGTTAGAAAGATGAAGGAAGAGGGCATTGAAATCACTATAGTGACATACAGTATAATTGTGGGAGGATTTGCTAGAATGGCCAATGCTGAGTATGTAAACCAGATAAATTTCTGGCCATTATTGAATCTTTTTGTTGAAGTATTGTTTCTGCTTGTTAGTTATTTCTTTCTTTCTTTTGGTCATGTACCCATTATCCTTGTAGATTAAGCTATTAGGTGAAGTTATATATGGTTTGGTGAGTTTTTTTCTCTCTAACTTGCCCCATTAATTTGGGCTTGATGTATGGTTAGTAAGCATGCCCACTTTAGATGTGCTGAATTTTTGAATTTTATCTTAAATTTATGAACAATGTTGTTCAGACTACTCTGTTGTTCAGCTCTGATACCATGCCAAAGGGAAAAAAAAATGAAAGGTGCCAATGATGATTCTTGTGCATCTCGTGTGACTAGTCCAAAACTATCATTTTGGTCAGTTCAGCAGTGCACTGGGATGAATCTTGAAAGGATAGTTTCTATTCCATTTTTTTCTTTTAGTGGAAAAACATTGTATTTATTGTGTAATGGAGAAACTGAATCCAAACAATAAAAAGTAAACTTTCAAAACTTCAGTGAACATATCCAGAATGGAATCGTAGCTGCTGATTGCCCCTGGACTTTAGAAATACAATGCCTATTTTTCCAGTTTTTAAGGAAGCCATAGACCTGTATATACTTTATTGTGAAAGTTATTTATGTAGGTTAGATGCCATCAGTAACTCTGTCATTTTTTTGGCCCTTCTACTTTTTTCCCCATAAAAGCCTGGTAAACTTTAACGTTGCAACACTTACTGTTGTGCTCACTTGGTCTTCTCATCCCCAACCACCAAAGTGTGAAGACTGAAGTGTACTGCTATGGTTGGGTTTGTTGTTTTTCTCTGATGTCTAAGTGATTGGATATTTTTATCTTTGAATTTTCTGGTTTCTTCCTGATTTCTATTTTTTCATATTTAAACAACCTCAGTCTCACATTTCGTGGTGCTTGTGTGAAAGTTTTGATTAGTTCTATATGGGAAATAGTTTGATGGCCTGTTAATGAATGAGTTCAGATTAATGCATCAGTTTGTATCACGGAGATAACTAGTTGATGTTGTTTTGGAAGTGCTGCAGATCATTGGTTTAAGGAGGCAAAAGAGAAGCTGCCATCTTTAAATGCTGTCATTTATGGGAGCATAATTTATGCGCACTGGTAATCATTCATATTTCTTTCAAGGGTTCATTTTTATTTGCGTGATAGACCTTTAATTGTCATGTGCTGTAGGTATTGGGTAGATCATTGCTAAATGGAGAAATTTCCTCGAAATTTACTTTTGTCATTTCCATATTTTTCTTGTGAAACCTTTATCTGGGAAATAAATACTAATAGGTTAATTAAATTTCTAGTCCTTAAATTTGGGGTGAATCTTCTTGTGGTTCTCCAAATAAAGTTGATTTTTGTGTCTCAAATTTGAAAAAAAAAATGGTTTTAGTACTAAATAATAAATTTGAGGGACTGAAAGCTGTTCTAAAAAATCATTTCAGCCCTCCAATTTAGTGTTTAGGGACTATAACCATATTTGTTTATATTTGAGAGACTAAACTGTTTTCTTTTTAAATGGGGACCAATATTAGATTTATCCTATATTTTGAAGGACTATAAACATAATGTTAGTATCAATATTTGCCAAGACAAAAAAAACTGCCGATCAAGTTGTCAGTTAATTCAATGTTGGGTAAAAAGTTAAACAAAACCAGTTAATTATTCAGTAGTGTGTTTAATGTTTCTGTCTATTAAGTTACATTTCTGTTTCTGTAAATTTCTAATTTTTGTTCATTTTCAAATGATTGCCATTTCTATTCAATTTTCTTCCTTCTTTTCTCTCATTGTTTTTGATATCCTGATGCATTTTACAGTCAGACATGCAATATGGATCGAGCTGAAGCCTTGGTGAGGGAGATGGAAGAACAAGGGATAGATGCTCCCATTGACATATATCATACCATGATGGATGGTTATACAATGATTGGTAATGAAGAAAAATGCTTGGTTGTGTTTGACAGACTAAA
>Ga0209589_1008735_pt1 | contig 15680 bp, 4 predicted proteins | sample CowpeawhiteBW_FD_187525 | JGI IMG/M metagenome (GOLD analysis project Ga0209589, IMG submission 187525) | Root nodule microbial communities of legume samples collected from California USA - Cow pea white BW (SPAdes) (version 2) | ecosystem: Host-associated > Plants > Roots > Nodule | place: USA... | reverse complement strand
TTCAAAAGTTTCGAAGATGGACTAATTCCAAATTTTACTGAAACTTGAGGGACAAAAACATATTTAACATTTATAAAAATAACAGCGTAATTGTAGGAATTATATATATATATATATATATATATAAATTATAGATATTCTTTTATGTATATATTTGTGTTCTTCCTTTCAATAAAACACAATCCAAATTTTTTTTATTTGTTTCCTTTACGAAGGTTCTTTTAATTGATCTATCTATGTAAACGGTTGTAACTACCTTAATTAAATTTTGTTTTAAAGAGATCATGCATTTAAAAAGTTTTCTAACTGGGTAGTGAATAAATAAAATGATTAGATATAGTTACAAAATAATCAAAAAAAAAAAAATGGTAACCAAAAGAGCTAACTTCAATTGAAGGAGTGATGTTATTACAATTGTTTTAATTGAAGTACTTTATAATAGATAATATTATTTCATGATATGTAGTTCCTCTATTCATTTCAATGTTATTTTAGAAAAAATAAAAGCAAATGCAGTTTCTTTTTTATTACATTTTAAAACGAGGATTAAAATTCTTGGAACAGTATATATAATATGAAAAGAAAAATGGTATGAAAAATTCCCATCAATAATAAATCCAATGTGGACTTTTTTGTCACCTATCACTGTATTACAGAAAAGTTTTGCCCTTAGCACAAGTTTTTATTACTATTCAAATTATGTAGACTCAGAAAATTTTAGGAAACGTCTTCAATACAACAACTCAAGGCTAACAACTACAATGAAATAATATCATTTCATTGAAGTACTTTATCATAGATCATGTTATTTTCGAATATTTTCTTTTCTATATTATTCACAAAGAATAGAGAGCGATGATAAACAAGTTAGTAGCGTATTATTAGAGGTATGATCAGAAAAATTCATTAGAAATCCAATCTCATTGTCCATAATAAAATTATAGGTAATATTACTGAATTTACTAAATTACTCATTCACTTATATTCATTATCCTTATTATAAAAGAACAACATAATACAAATTAGTAACACAAATAATAATTTATTATGGTTATAATAAAAATTTATTATTTATAAAAGTACTATTAAAAAAAAAAAGTCTCTATGTAAATAAATTAATTTTTACCTTATATATTAAATGTATTTTCATACAAAACATATTGTATTATTCATTTTTTTATAAATATTTTTTTATATTTTCAATCATTCAATAAAATTTATAAAAATAATTCTAAATTATTTATATATAATTTTATATTAGTATAACAATACAGATATTTTGGTAACTAACACTTTTATCTATTCAAAGTTTTTTTAATATATCATATCAGTCAATTGAGTCACAAACTTCACTTCCTAATTCACTCTAAAATCATCTCTGAATCCCTTAAAAAAAAAACATTAACTTCATCCTCTAATTTTTTCAATCTCTTTCTCTTACTCTTCTTCTAATCCTTCCTCCCAAAAGAACGAAGCCTTCATGATATATAATTCTTCTATTCATTTTAATTTTAGAAAAAATAAAAGTAAATGCAGTCTTGTTTTACTACATTTTAAAACGAGAATTACAATTTTTAGAACAATGTATATATAATATAAAAAGAAAAATGGTATGAAAAATTTTCATCAATAATAAATTCAATGTGGATTTTTTTTTTTGTTGTCACCTATCACTGTAATGCAGAAAAGTTTTGCCCTCAGCTCAAGTTTTGATTACTATTCAAATTAGTTAGACTTGGAAAATACTAGGAAACATGTTCGATATAACAACTCAAGGCTAAAACTGTGACGTAAATAAGCATTTGGCATGGACTTCGAGTCAGCTTCTTCTAATTGTGGTCTATAAATGTCTTGCCCTCGCTAGTTTTCACTTCATACGTTCTTCACTTTTAATATCCCAAAACATAGAGCTCATCATCATGCTTAGCAGCAGACTCAATCAGCTTTGTGTGGCCACCATTTTATGCATCTTTTTATGTCATGGAAGTTTGCATGCAGAGCTATGTGCGGAGGCAGACAAGCAAGCTCTTCTCAAGTTAAAGGAAGGTTTTGTTCATGGAATGGAGCTTCTATCTTCCTGGAACGGTCATGATTGTTGCAAGTGGAAAGGAGTTTCATGCAATAATTTAACAGGTCATGTAACCTCCCTTGATCTCAATTTTTCAAATATTACACTTGTTGAAGATCTAAACTATCTTTTAGACGATATGCCAGAGATGGAATTTTTCAATCGCTCTACAGAGTTGGGGCGTAAGATAGATTCTTCAATATGTGAACTGCAGCATCTCACTTTCTTAGATCTCACTCATAATTCCTTACAGGGGGAGATCCCAAAATGTATTGGTTCACTTGGTCAACTCACACATTTAAAACTTGCATGGAATGGCCTTAGTTCTGTTCCTTATACTATGTCAAATCTTTCCAATTTGGAATATCTTGACCTTGGCAAAAATTATTTTGTTGCAAGAGATCTTGATTGGCTTTCTCACCTGTCTTCTTTAAAATACCTTGATCTTTCAAAAAACAATTTTGGCGCACTTATTGATTGGCCATCATCAATAAGTAAAATCCCTTTTCTATCTGAACTCTATTTAAATGATTGTGGACTCCATCAAGTCAATCCTAAATCAATCTCCCGCATCAATTCTTCCACTTTCCTCCAAATCCTCAGTCTATCGGGAAATCACTTTGACTCTTCAATTATGTCATGGGTGTTGAATGTTAGCAAAGTCCTCACAGTTCTTGATCTCTCACATAATGAACTTGATAATGGCATCATAAAGTCCTTTAACACTTTGTGTCATCTTAAGAAGTTGTACCTTGGGTTCAATAAATTGTCTGATCAACTCAGTGGTTACTTACCAGAATTTTGTTCTGCAAAGGATTTAGAGGTGTTGAATCTCGACCACAACCCCTTTAGTAATGGTACACTCCCTGATTTTTCACTGTTTTCATCCTTGGAAAGACTTTCACTTCAAAACACTAGTATTGTTGGGCCATTATTATTTGGTCACTCTCCTCGTCTTAAAGCTTTGGATCTTAGTTTAAACAATTTGAATGGATCATTTCCTGTATTCGAGGTCACTAAATTTGCTACGTTGCATTTTTTGGATCTTTCACACAACAAATTGAGTGGGCGACTTCCGTATACTATTGGGAAACTTTCTAATCTCTGGTTTTTGTCCATCTCCTCAAATGAGTTGAATGGTGACATTAGTGAAGAGCATCTATTAAACCTATCTAGCTTAAAGATACTTGATGTGAGTAAAAATTCTCTCTCATTTAACTTAAGTCCAGATTGGGTTCCACCTTTCCAATTGGTGGCATTATATGCATCATTCAGCATTTTGGGGCCTCAATTTCCATTGTGGCTTAAACATCAAAGGAAACTTCAGGTGCTGCAAATCTCTAATACCTACATTACGGATTCATTTCCTGAATGGCTTGGGGATATATCATCAAGTTTGTTATACATAAATGTTTCCCATAATAAACTTAATGGAGTCTTACCAAAATCACTATCATGTATTAAGACAGGGCTTATGAGTACATGGGATTTTAGTTTCAACAATTTGTCTGGCCTATTGCCTCCTTTTCCTCCAAAAGTATATGAATTTTTTCTCTCAAATAATATGTTTACAGGGTTTGTATATTCTTTTTGTGAAACATCCTCACTGCCTGTAACTTATCTTGACCTGTCTAGTAACGCACTCACAGGCCCCCTTCCAAATTGTTGGCAGAAATTTCAAAATTTGGAAGTTCTAAATTTGGCAAATAACAGTTTATCAGGGAGTGTGCCAGAGTCATTTGGTAATTTACGAAGTATTTTGTCAATGCATCTAAATAACAATAACTTCTCTGGTGATATACCATCTCTGGCTCTTTGTAAAGGAAGCTTAAGATTCATTGATTTTGGGGATAATAATCTTGAAGGAACATTACAAACATGGTTAGAGTTTGAGCATTTGATTGTATTGCGTCTACGAGGTAACAAGATCCAAGGAAGCATACCCCAAAGTCTATGTAATATGTTATCTCTTAAAGTATTGGATCTCTCATCAAACAACATTACAGGGAAAATACCACAATGCATTGGTCTCATAAGTGCGATGTCAGATATGGAATTTCGAGGAGAAATAATTTTCTATAGAACCTCTGCACCTTTAATATTTCATGACAGTGGAATTGGATTTTTTGAAGATGAAATATCTTTGACATGGAAAGGAGGAAACTACGAAATGGGGAAAATTCTTGGATATTTTATAGCCATTGATATTTCTAACAACAACTTAGTCGGAGAGATACCGGAAAGCATAACATCATTGGTGGGTTTAATAAGCTTAAATCTTTCAAGAAATAATCTTACAGGATTCATCCCCGACAACATTGGTCATTTGAAAAACTTGGAATCACTTGACTTGTCAAGAAACCATCTTCATGGTAGAATGCCAACAAGCTTTTCAAATTTGAATTTTCTCAATTACATGAACTTGTCTTTCAACAACTTATCAGGAATGATTCCACTAAGCACCCAACTACAAAGCTTTCTTGCCTCTTCTTATGCTGGGAACATGCTTTGTGGCTCACCACTCCAAAACCAATGCCTAGATGTGAGACCAAGAGTTCAAAACAATAAAGATCAACTCTTAAGCTTTGTGTTTTATCTCAGCCCAGCGTTGGGATTTTGTGTTGGCTTTTGGAGTGTTTGTGGAACTTTAATCGTAAAAAGTTCTTGGAGACGTGCATATTTTCAGCTGTTCATCAACATAATCGATTGGATGTATGTCACGGTTGTTGTCTTTATAGCTAGAATGAAAAGAAGATTCTGAATTCAAAAGCTAAAGGTAAAGTTTTTGGCTTCTCTTATTTTGTTATGATACCATACCAATTATTAATTTCTTATTGCCCATGATGCTTGTTTAGAATTTGAAATGTTGACTTTTAATTTGTTTTAAATATTTGGTAGGGAAACATACATGAGAGACATATTATGCAAAGTTTTGGTTAATTTAAGAAGTACATCGAATTTCATTTCATGTTTATTTAGCTAATACATAAAATTTTAGTTGTGGGTATTGTGGCAAATCGTTTCATTGTTTAGAGACAATATATATATATATATATATGTACGTATATTTTTCCTCTTTTATTATTGTTCTGGTAAAGGTGTGGATGAATTAGTCGCAAATCTACCGATAATATTTGTGCGTGTGAAAATTTTGGTTAAATTACTTTTTTTTGTTCATAAATATCAAGTTGGTCCTCTAGTGTTTTTGAGTCTTAATTTGGTTTCAATTTTTTCAAAAATATATGCGATTTGATTTTTTCTTTCATTAAATTTATTGAAACGAAGGAAGAATTTTTCATCAAAATTGAAACTAAAATTATATCAATTAGACAAAAAAAATCAAACTATCCTAATTCACAACTTTAATTTTGATGTAATGACCATGGCCTGAGTCAATAAATTTAACGAAAAAAATGATATAATTGCATATTTTTTTCAAAAATCAAGATCAAATTAAGATTATAAAAACTAGAGGACCAACTTCATAATTTTGAAAGAAAATAAAAACAAAAAGATTAATTCAAAAAAATTATATAATTGGTAAAAACATTATATTTACTTTTTCTTATGATAATAAAAAATAATAAAATTATAATTATTGTTAATATTATAATTATAAAATTAAATATAAGTAATTTTTATTTTACTATAATTAATTTTTATTTATAATGATTAAGTTTAAAAAAGTAATCAAATAAAAAAATAATTAAATTAAACAAATAATCATTTAAAAGATAATATTAATAAATTAATTAATTTTATTTAAAAAATATTTTAAAGGTAAAATTAAAAAATAAATGTAGAAAAAAATACTTTTCCGCATACATAAATATAAATGTATAAAAATTTATTAGAATATCAAATATAGAAAATATATTAAAAATATTAAATTTTAAAAAAAATGTATTTAAAATCATATACTAAATTATATAAATATAAAAAAAAAATGGGGGATCATGCCCCCCTTAGTCCATTCCAAGATTCGTCCCTGAGATGAACCTTAAACCGAAGACAAAAGATAAAGAAGTATCTCAACCTTAGCAAATAACACACAGATCAAAATAGTTTTGTCCCTTGGCGATGGAATAACATTTTTATTTATAGATAAATCGGTTATAATTTTAATAGATAAACATGATCATATCTTTCCTAAATAATCTAGCTAAAAGATAATTAACATTAAATAATGATAAAATCCCCTAATCTAGTTTATATTTACCAAATATTAAAGAGATAATATTTTATTGGTTAAATTATGTCTTTGGTCTCCATTTCAATACCAATCAGCAGTCTCACAGTCGCATATTGCTTGTGTACGTAGTTTGCATGCAGAGATCCCAAAATCCATTGGTTCACTTGGTCAATTGACAATTAAAACTTGCATGGAATGGTCTCAATTTCGTTCCTTATGCTCTCAAACATGGCATAGTAAAGTCCTTTTCCACTTTGTGTCAACTTAGGAAGTTGTACCTAGGTTTCAATAAATTATCTTATCAACTCAGTAATCACTTACTACAATTTTGTTCTTCAAAGGATAATGAGGTGTTGAATCTTGACCACAACCCATTTAGCAATGGGTTGCTTCCTGATTTTTCACTGTTTTCATCCTTGCAAAGATCATCACTTCAAAATACCAGTATTGTTGGACCATTATTATTTGGTTACTTTCCTCGTCTTAAAGCTTTAGATCTTAGTTTAAACAATTTGAATGGATCATTGCAGGTCACTAAATTTGCCTCGTTGCATTTTTTGGATCTTTCACACAACAAATTGAGTGGGAGACTTCTATATAGTAGTGGACAACTTTCTAATCTCTAGTTTTTGTCCATCTCCTCAAATGAGTTGAATGTATTCAACCTATCTGTATTGAAGATATTTTGATGTTACTAAAAATTATCTTTCATTTAACTTGAATCAAAAATTGGGTTTCACCTTTCCAATTGGTGGCATTATATGCTAACATCATGCATTTTGGGGTCTCAATTTCCAAAGTTACTTAAACAACAAAGAAAACTTCAGGTGGTGCAAATCTCTAATACCTACATTATGGATTCATTTCCTGAATGGTTTGGGGACATATCATCAAGTTTGTTACACATAAATGGCTCGCATAATAAATTTGGTGGAGTCTTATCAAGATCATTATCAGATATTAAAACAGGACGTATTGGTACATGGTATTTTAGTTTAACAAATTGTATGGCACATACATCCTTTTCCTCCAAAAGTATTTAAACTCTTTCTTTCAAATAATATGTTCTCAGGGTTTGTATCTTCTTTTTAATTTGTCCTCTCTTGATTATTATATATTTCTTTCGTTAAAACGTTTTTAATTTGGTATTAAAGAAAAAATATCGACTATTTTAATATTGAATTCATGATAATATATTTATTTGGAAATAATTTTTTTAATATTGAATATATATATATATAATATTAAAAATTGGAACTAAATTGAATAAAAATAACTAATATTGAGATTAAATTGAACAAAAGGAAATAATACAACCACAAACTGAGACGTGACACTAGCATTGACATGTGGCACAATTGTGACTTGACACGTGAACATTTTTTTTTTGAAATTAAAAAAGTTTAAAAAAATTTAAAAAAATTAAAAAGATATAAAAAAAAACACCAGGAGCTGACACTGGCATGTACTGTTAAAAAACGTTAACTATTTAAACACCCTTAGTGAAAAGGACCAAATTGACCATAATTTAATGAAAATAAAGACCTAATTGAACACAAAACGAGCCAACCCAGCTCACCACGGGGTTGGGTTGAAATTTTTTTACAAATTTCAATTCGAGTTGATTTTTTACCCGGCTCATTTAGAACCTGGCTCATCCGGGTTGAACCCGTGTTGAGTCGGATTGGCTCACCAACCCGCAAATAAAAGGATCACACAAGTGTTTTTATTTTTTTTATTAAATTGGGCTTTACATTTGGGTCATGTTAAGTTATTTTTTTATCCAACACATAAATAATTTGTATTTTTTTTATTTTGGTTTGTCTTTGGATTATATTAAAGTTTATTTAGATTTTAATTAAAATTACAATTTAGTTTTGACTGAAAAAAAAATAAAAAAATAATTTTTTTTTAATTAAGTGAACATGTGAGTCAACCCGTTTAACCCGCCAACCCGTGGTAGACTGGACCGGGTTCAATTTGTTGGCTCGCTAAAAAGTGAGTCGGGTTGAGTTGACTCACTAAATCATCAACCTGTAATGGATCGAGTCGGATCAGACCGAATTACCCGTTTTGACAATTCTAGAAAATAAAGACAAAATTGAATAAAAATAACAAAAATAGAGAGCAAATATATATTTAAATTTTTTTTTATAAAAAAAAAACACCGATTAAAACACTTTTCAAAATTTGAAATATAACTAAAATATTTTAAAAATAGAGATCAAAAAATTAACGTATCCCACTGATAGGACCATCCATAAACTTATCATTTCAATCATGATAAAACATTAGCTACCCATAGGCCACGCCATTCTCATGCATTTGTCAAATTTTATATGGAAAAAAAAAAAATAGATGTCTCGTCATGCATTTCTATTCAGATGGTAGTTTTGTCATTGCATATAAATGACCCTGCAAGTATTCTGTAAAAGTTGGATTTGTACCACGATTTGCATGTCTTGTTGCAAAATGCATTAATTTCAATGTGAAAGGAAAGACCTCACACAGGTCATACAATTAACTTTACAAGCTAGATCACTATCTTATCCAATGAAATCCAATGAATAAACACTCGATCCATGCGTTAATAATATGCAAAATCAATCCTTACACTGCCACACCAATAAAGAGCATCACACGTATCTTCATGGCGAAAACGCAGCAAACGTTTAATCCCACTACACGGAGGTATAAAAAAAAAATTAAATTGATTTACCATAGGGGTCGGTTAAATTGCATATATGGGCAGAATTAAAAAATATATTTTAAAAAATGTATAAAAAATAATTTTCAAATTAAGATATAATGCAAATATTTGTTTATGAAAATTCTTAAAATTTTAATTAAGTTTCTTTTTAAAATTATAATACATCAATTTATCAAAATTATATAAAGAATAAAAATTAAACTAATAACAATATAATTTTAACAATTTTTTTATTTTTTAAATTTCAATATATATTGGATGATGTAAAAATATTAATGACAATTGTATTAAATAAAATTTATTTATACAATTATAGTGATAAAATTATACATATGATAATGAGTTAAACAAATAAAAATAATTGTATAAAAATATTAAAATAATATTCTACATTATAAAAATAAACAACAAATAAAAATATTAAAAAAATCAAATATGTATCTTAGAAACAATTTGAGAGACCATTGAATGAAATCGTACAAAGAAAAATAAATGTATAATTACCAAGGATGTGATAAGATGAATAATACCTTACAGATCTAATAAAATCTTTCAAATATAAACAGTAGATGATTGAGAGATAACGAAAATTGTTTTAACGAAACAAAAAAATTCTTGAAATGAAATAAAAATTAATAATAATAAAATAAAGAAGATAAACTTTTTATATTACCTATTACATAAAATGTTTATGTTATTGAGCCCTTAAATTGAGTGTGTTTAACATGACATGAAAAAAAAATATAAAAAAATATTAAAGAAGATAGAAATAGTCAAATGTGAAACATAAAAAAGGTTATTGTCATATATCATTTGAACATAATTGAATAAAGATAATGATAAGACGAAAAATATCTTAGAAATTATTCATGATAAGCCAAACAATTAGAAGAAATAAATAATACAATGTATGTAGTGTATATATGTATATATATATGAGGTTACTTTTAATAATTTAAACGGGGACGGGACGAATATGTACATCCCTATAACTATCCTCATACCTAATTAAAAAAATAAAATAAGGTATTCCCCATACCCAATCAATACAAGGATTCTCCGTCATACGGAAAAGAGTTCGAACAATATCCATAAGGACGAATTTATTTGTCATCCCTAACTATAAGATGTTATTGGTTATAAGATTTATTGTAAAAATATATATTAATAATAATTTATTAATAAAAGAAGGAATATGTTGTTGGGTTGAGTTGAGTGATACCTACGGTTAAGTCAAACTAAGTTGAGTCCACATTAGATTAAGTAGAGTCAGACACATATTGAATCAAGTCAAATCCACATTGAATTGAGTGGAGTTATGTCAAACTCTTATCAAGTAGAATCAAATCGAACTCACATAAAGTTAAGTTAATTCGAGTTATCTCATGTTTAGGTTATTTCGGTCCACCAGTTAACTCAAATTAGATCAAATTAAATTGAGTCGATATTAATCGAGTCAACCCTTTGAAAATCAATTGCATATTAACATAATGTTTTCATTAAATCATGACAATTATTAAATACAAAATAGATGTTCAATTATATTAATTATTAAAGAAATTCTAACAAAATAAAAGTTTTGTACCAAAGCTCTAAATTTTTTTATTATAAAAAGAAACATAACAATTTTGAACCGATTATTTATGTTATATTTATTTATGAAAAATGATTATTTGACAATCCCTTTTTCTTTTATCTCATTTCAATTTTATAATTCATTTTAATAGTAAAATATTATATTTAACTAATAAAAAAATATAAAGATAATAATATCGAGGATTAATTATGTTTTTGCACCTTCAACTTTGAGTGAAGATTGAAATTGGTCCTTCTTGAAAATCTTGAACCAATTTAGTTCGTTATCTTTATAAATATGTGAATTTAGTCATTTAAACAAAAAGTTTTTAAGTTTATTTGACGTTTTAAACGCATTTCTTAGTTAACATTGAAGCATACATGTGCCAAATAGTGTAAACAAATTAAAATACTATAATGAAATGTGCTTTAAACATCAAATAAACTTAATAAAATTTGGTTAAAAAGACTAAATTCATACATGTACAGAGTTGAACGACTAAATTAGTTTAAAATTTTAAAAAAACACTAATTCTAATTTTTACTACTACAAATTGAAGGATAACAACATTATTTAACACTAATATTTATGATTGTTAAATGAGAGTATAAAAAAATGATAGTATATCGTAGTCCATTTGTTTATTATACGTGGATTCACTCCAACCAATAACAAAAACACATGCTATGAAAATGACTTTCATTTGCATATCAGAAAAGAAATCCACGGAACAATGAGGTTTTTTGTTTCAGTGACTTTTGGATCCACGAGATTTGGCATATGGGAGAGAGAACATAATTGTCACAAACAAAGTAGTCTGATACTGATTCTGTTATGTGAATTTTGGTAGCATCACGGTTATGTATCCGGAGTTTGTTTTCATCACAGAAGCTATACCCAAGTAAATACAAATTTTCTTTCTACATAATAGCACGTGAAGAATTGAGGATATCTTTAGAAGATATATTTGGTCTTGTAATAACTACAGAAGTTATGTTGGCACCATAATAAATCTAACGAAATTGTTTCATATTAACATGACTTTTTTCTTGTCTCATGCCAACAAGAGACGCACATTTTATTTATTTATTTATATTTAAATTATACCATTTTGTAATTTAAGAAACAGATTACCCTACATTGTCACAAAACCATTTAAGAGTGTCGGAGTAATGTTGATCTAATAAAGAGGTTTAGGTGCTGAACATAAATACTCCCCGTTAAATTTATACATCTTTATCTTTATATAATGTTTAACTTTCTCATTTCTAATCGACGTAGAACTTAAACACGTACTTAAATTCCTAACAGTTTCCATTAAAACCACAAGCTCCTTACCCATATCTAACACTTTCCATTAAAACCACAAGCTCCTTACCCATACAGTATCTCATTCTCCAAAACACTATCTTCACACTAGAAGAGAAAAGAGTGAAGATGAGTAACCCTTCAGAGAGAAGGCCACACGCAGTGTTGATCCCATATCCAGTTCAAGGCCATATCAACCCTTTGTTCAGACTAGCAAAGTTACTTCATCTTAGAGGCTTTCACATTACCTTTGTCCACACTGAATACAACTACAAACGCTTGCTCAATTCAAGGGCTCTTAAGGCCCTTCAAAATCTTCCACATTTTCATTTTGAGACTATCCCAGATGGTCTTCCCCTCACAGATCATGCTGTTAATGTCACTCAAGACACACTCTCCCTCTGTAAATCTGTGAGAGACAACTTTCTCCCACCCTTCCGTCAACTTCTTGCTACACTCAATCATTCTGCCATTGCTGGCCTTACACCTCCACTCACAGCCTTGGTTTCTGATTTTTCCTTGACTTTTACTACACAAGCTGCTCAAGAACTAGCACTCCCTATTCTTCTGTTTTCACCTGCCAGTGCCACCTCCTTATTGTCTATTATGAACTTACGTACTCTTTCTGATAAAGCTATAATACCACTCAAAGGTATGCATCGAAACTCTTTCTTGTGAAAGTGCAAGAACAACATTAGTAATTCGTAACAAATAATGTTTGTGCTGAGATATCAGTTGTTGGTTTTCCCTGATAGACTGAACTGATATTGTTACTTTACTTTACCTTTTCTTTCTTCAGAGAAGTTTTACGCCACAGTTATGGCATCCATTAGGTGGAAACCTTGTTTTCGAACGAGTTCATGTATTACTATAAATTTTGACATTATTATAAGCTTTTTACATTTCACCTCACACTTTTAGACTGAACTGATATTCATGTTAGACATTAGACATCACTGTGAACACTACTTTTACATCTGAACTAATATGTATTGCTTGTTTTTTCTGATATTTTTAACATGCTAGTGAAGAAAATGTTTATCTGTAATGGGAGCTTGTAACTATTGGCTTTGTAATCATGATTGCAGATGAGGGTTATCTGACAAATGGGTATTTGGACACCAAACTGGACTGGATTCCAGGTTTGAAAAACTTCAGACTGAAGGACCTCCCTGGTTACATAAGGACAACAGATCCAAATAACTTTATGTTAAAATACTTGATTGATTTGGCAGATAATATGCTCAAAGCCTCTGCTATTGTTATAAACACTTCTGATGAACTTGAGAGTGAAGCATTGAAGGCTCTCTCTTCTATGCTCCCTTCTGTTCACCCCATTGGCCCTTTCCCTTCATTTTTGAATCAAAGTCCACAGAGTGACTTGGAATCTTTAGGTTCCAATCTTTGGAAGGAGGACACTGAGTGCCTTGAATGGCTTAACAAATCCAAGGAACCTAATTCTGTTGTTTATGTGAATTTTGGTAGCATCACTGTTATGTCTGCAGAGAAACTTTTGGAGTTTGCATGGGGTTTGGCCAACAGCAAGAGACCCTTTTTATGGATCATTAGGCCTGACCTTGTCATTGGTGGCTCAGTGATATTGTCATCTGAGTTTGTGAATGAAATATCAGATAGAGGCCTAATTGCAAGCTGGTGCCCACAAGAGGAAGTGCTGAATCACCCTTCAATTGGTGGATTCTTGACCCATTGTGGATGGAACTCAACTGTTGAAAGCATTTGTGCTGGTGTGCCAATGTTGTGTTGGCCATTTTTTGCTGATCAGCCAACAAACTGCAGAAGCATTTGCAGTGAATGGGGAATTGGGATTGAAATTGACACTGATGTGAAGAGAGAAGAGGTGGAGAAAAATGTGATTGAATTGATGTTAGGAGAGAAGGGAAAGCAGATGAGGCAAAAGGTCATGCAGTTGAAGAAGAAGGTGGAGGAGGATACTAGATCTGGTGGTCTTTCATACATGAACTTGGATAAAGTGATTAGTGAAGTCTTGCCCAAACAAAATTAGATTTGTACTGTGATTAGTGATTGATCTTGTCTTGAATTTGTTGCTTTGTGAAGCAAAAATAATGCCTCAGGCTATATCTTTTACTTAAGTTTAAAACATGTTGAAACTATATCTTTTACTTTGGGTGTTGCATTCTATGATATTTTATTTGTGTCGTTATTAAAGTGCTTTCATTGCAACTTGTGAAATGGAAAAATTGCTTAAGGACAAGGTTGTTTCATGTCTATTCAGGAATTTAAAACAAATTGAACGTCAGCAAGATATTCTTTAATACTCCTTTTTCACATGTTAACAAGTACATATACTTATCCAATTTATCTAACTAAAATATATTAGCATCTTTATTTAGTTTGGTATGATATTACATCAATTCTTTAACATATTAAGATATATTTTTACACAATATAAATCATTGTATATATTATAATAATTTAAATTTGATTATATTGCAAATATTCAAAATAAAATAACTTATATATATATAAAAGTTTTTTTAAGTAAATATTTGTAAGAAATTTTAGTTTTAGAGAAGATCTTATGTTTTTCAAAAAAAAAAAAAAACTGATCACAAATTGATTGTTGAAAGTAGGATTTTTGTGGTTTGTATTCTTGGAATTTTTTATTTATTTTTTTCTATTTTATCTTGTGCTCTTTTTTCAAGCTTGATCTCCATCATACCCTAAATGAATCACATTTAGCATTATAGTCACGTAAATGAAAACTATCTACTAATAAACAGAAGTGTGACAGAATGGTGTTAACCTTCTTAAAAAATATATTTGAATATATTTAGTCTATTTTGTGTTGTTTGTCGTATTAGGTGTTACATTAATAAAGGGTTCTTCTGCTCAAGGTTTAGAAGATGCAATAAAATGAACTCAAGGAAGAAGATTTAATAATTATATTTAGTAGTTTTAAATGGATTGATATAAAATATCTTTTTAAAATTATGACCACAATCATAACTACAACCCCTGTGACCATGAAAATATGAATAAGATTATGACCAATAAAATATGAATAAGACATATTGTGATCATAAAAATATGAATAAGATTATGACCAATAAAATATGAATAAGACATATTACTGCATTCACTATGGAACCAATTGGACGATAATCAATTGGATGAATGTCATAATTTTTTATCAAAAGCTCATTATTTTGTTCAACTACAACAAGGTGTGAAATAAATTCAAAATATTTGTGAAATCACTTTTCATGATATTATTGTTATATGAGCAAAATAATTGCTCATATACTTAGTATTTTAATGACATTATTAAGACTTGTTCATTGCATCTAGATGTACTTCAGTATCTAATATCATAAGTAATTCTTCCTCGAAATATCAAATGTTACAAATTCAAATTTTGCAAAATTAGACATATTTAGAACTAGCATACAAAATAATAATAATAATGACAATGATAATGATAACGATAATGATAACACATAGATGAAAATTGATAAAATCAAATAATTCTTATCACAAAACTAACAATATAAGATAAAATTATAAATGAAGACAATATTAAAAAGAGTTTTAATTGAGACACGTAAAGTGCTATCTCATAGAGAAAATGCTCTCACTAGCACTTAAACATCGTTGATTGGAGCATAGTATTGATAATGTATTATGAAATAAAATTAACAATAGAGGAAAGAAGAAAAAGAGTAAGAGAGAATGGAGAAATTTTTTTATATGTTGCTTTGTGTATAATTGTGAAGAGAAAAATAACTCCTTATTCATATATATATATATATATATATATATATATATATATATATATATATATATA
>Ga0209589_1008731_pt1 | contig 15682 bp, 8 predicted proteins | sample CowpeawhiteBW_FD_187525 | JGI IMG/M metagenome (GOLD analysis project Ga0209589, IMG submission 187525) | Root nodule microbial communities of legume samples collected from California USA - Cow pea white BW (SPAdes) (version 2) | ecosystem: Host-associated > Plants > Roots > Nodule | place: USA... | reverse complement strand
TATATATATATATATATATATATATATATATATATATATACCTCTTAAATTTTCACGTTCGAAAATAAACATGGCATTATGTTCTTCAAGAGCAAAATATCTTAAAGCACGATAAAATGATCCATAGTTGTTGTGTGTCGTTTTCAATGTGCTAAAATAAGTTCATATGTTATGGCCCTTAGGGATGGCAATTAGGGCTTGGCCCGCGAGCCCGACCCGCAGGCTCGTAGAAAAAACGTGGGGCGGGTTAAGGTAGTGAGTCCGTAGGCTGTACGGGCTCGGCCCGCATAGGTTTGCGGCCCGCTCGGGTCGGCCCGCAAGCCCACATAAAATTAAAAAAAAAAAAAAACTTGTACTTGTATATATTAATTACTTCTTTTATGGAATCTTGCATTAACGTTTCAAATTCTTGTATAACTGGAAAAGACAAGTATTATGTAATTTTTGATGTGCTAAAATTTAAAGAATACATTGTGTATGTCATAGTATAAATATGATGAAAATGTTGAATTATCAATTTATCATCTAATTCTCCAAAGTCTTTATTTAATTTTGTGAACTTCTTAAAGTTTTCCAATTTTTAAACATTGAAAGTTTTATCATAAAAATTACAAAAAATTACAAAAAATTACAAAATTAAAATAAAAAAAAAGCAGGCCAGCCCGCGGACTCGCAGACCAAGGAGTATGTGGGGCGGGCCAGTGTTTTCAGCCCGCATAAAGTATGCGGGACGGAGCGGACCAGCCCGCGTTGTGCGGGCCTTATGCGGGACGGGCCTAAACGGGGCGGGCCAGCCCGCATTGCCACCCCTAATGGCCCTAATATTAGGACAGCCAAAAAGTCCTAACTTGTGTTTATCACCTTTTAAAATTATATATATTACATTTAAATATATAAATACATTTAAGTTTTTAATTAATTGATTAATATCACACATAAAATAAATTAAAAGAATTATTACTTTTATATTTTAAATTTTCCAGAACTATTTGTAAATATTTATAATTTAATTTATAATACTATTATATTGTTGAATGTTTAATAATATAATATAAGAATTATAATTTTTAAATTCTGATTTTTTTTTATATTTTAATTTTAGTAAATCAATTTTAAGATGGTTTGACGGGATTGATTACATATTTACAGGAGATTAATGACAACAAGTTAGATGTAAAACATTGTGGGTTTGCCATTGAAGATTAAAAGTTCACCTTATATCTAATATTTCAAACAAAATGGAATAATATGATAATTATTTGTAAAAGAAAAAGTACTTAAAAATTACAACTCAGACAGGTGAATTGACTTTAAGAAGATTTTTAAAAATTTCAAAGAAAAATCGTCTTAAATGGTTGAAAATAGGATAAGTTAACACTAAAAGTAACAAAGAATTCACAATAATGAACAAAATGAAACATAAAAATATACAATAATTTTAAAATAATTAAGTAACAAGAGTACTTTTCATCCATTTGAAAAAAGGAAGAAGTTGAAGTTTGTTATTTTTTTCAATGAATATATTTGTTTTCTTCGAACATGTAAATTACTCTCAAATTTGTCAGTTGTATATGTATCATTTTTTCATGAAAGGCTAACTTTTTTTAACTGTATCCAAATAAAATTAATTATCCTGAAATTACTTTGACTATGAAAATAAATTTTAGTGAATTAATCTAATTTTTTAGTGATGAAAAGTTTCAAGATATAGACACTTCTAACTTGGTCTTACTAATAAGTAAGTAAAGTAATGAGATTAATAATAGCGTAGAGATTATGAAATTTGTCTCTTTGACGTCAATATCATTTATACAATCTAAAATCTAATTCTTCATGAAAAGAAAATAGACATTTATTGTTAGATTTTTGGTAGACGGTAACAATTAAAAGTGAATGTTATTTATTTAATAACATTAGACTTGTGTGACAAGTATAATGGACTTTATAACTTATTATAGTTGGCTTTTGAAAATTAACATTAAGTAATGCGAACTAAGTCAAGTCTTATTCATTAATAATTTTTAAATTTAAATAGAGTTTTAGAGTTTTTAACTAAGGATAAAATGGGGTATAATAGTTTATGGGGTGCAAAAGGAAAAAAAGGGAGGTGTAGAAAGAAAGAAGTGGCCTTATTTGATTCAGAATAATATCTAAACATTAATTTGATGTTTTCTTAAAAGAATTTTGAATTTTAGTTCATAAATCGTAGTTTCTCCCCTTCATATTTGGTCACCATCCCTTGATTCAATAATTGGTTTAACATTATTTCAAAAAGCTACCTCTTGATGTAGTGCACAAGATAACTCCCAAAAAATCTTGAAGTTAATTATTTGAGAAAAAAAAAAGAAATATACATAAAAAATTAAAATGATTTCAACTTCTTTTTAAGTTTAAATTAAAATGTTCAATTTTAAAACTTTTCAAAAATCAGCGGTTGGTTTTCATTTAATGGTAATGGCAGATAAGCGGTATTTTGTAATAATGCAATATAGAATGGTAATGTTGATATCATCCTTCTCTGCTTGTCCCAAAATGAGTTCGGATCCACTTTCCGCAGAACTAATGACATATTCATACAGGTTCACGTTGGTTTGAACTAACTTATATGTTTGTTACCCTCCAAGTTATGCTCAACTTTAGTCAACAATTATCATCAAAACTCCAAGCATGGAAGCTAAATAAAAAGACTTAAATACGTTTTTAGTACTAAAAAATTTTAGAATTAGTTTATTTTGAAATTTTGGACAAATTTAGTCTTTCCTTTTTTGAAATATATAGATTCACTCCTTTTAATTAACAAACATTTCAAACACGTTTTATAATAGTATTTGACTTAACATTAAAACAAAAATATGTTAAACAGTATAAACAACTCAAATACAATCCTAAAATGCATACGAAACATAAAATAAATCTAACAAAATTTGATTAAAAAGACTAAATTCACGTATTTCGAAAGATGAAGGACTAAATTGGTCCAAAGTTTCGAAATGGACTAATTCCAAAATTCACTGAAAGTCAAGGCACTAGTGCAAAATTTCCTTTTTACCTCGCCTTATATGCCTCGATTGGCCAGGAACCGAAACATATAATGGCGCGATGGCATTTTTGCAATTCCAACCAAGTTTTATGTCTCGGTTAAGCTAACACTCGAAGCCAAAGACAACTATAGGCCTCGGTTCGTGCAAAACCAGTGCCAACGAGTGCTATAGGCCTCGATCCAACAAGACCCGAAGCCAAAAAGGGACTGCATTTTTGAAAAAGTGAAGTAGTCGTTAGGTGTTTGGCCTCGGTCCAACAAGACCCGGTGCCAAAAAGGGGTATATGGCTTCGGTTGTTAGAGGAACCGAAGCCATAGGGTTTATTTAGGGTTTCAATTTCACGAACCCTTCTACTTCCCCGCGTCGCGAATCTGCAACTCTTTCCTCTCTCCCTCTCTCCGCTGCAACCTCTACCACCAAAGTCTCCGACCACCTCCGACCACCTCCGACCGCTGCAACCACACGAAGGCGAACGCGAACCCTCTCTGTGTTGCACCTCCTGTCACCGTCGCGTCGCTCTTTCGTCTCTCTCCCTGCCACCGTCGCTGCCACCACCCTCCTTCGTCGCTGCCACCACGATCCTGCAGCCACCGTCGCGGCGTCGCCTCCGTTGGTGTTGCACCTCACTACACAGAGCGCTCTCCCGGATTCACACAACGCCATCAGTGTTTGCGCAAACCAGATCTGTGATTGTGAAACCTGCAAATCAAAAAACCAGATCTGCAAACATTGTCGCGACCCCTGCAGATTCACAAACCACCACTGACAATCGTTGTTGCGCACGAGCCACGAGCATCGCCACGAACACGTTACCACGACGAGAACGCCTCCATTGCGGACGCGGCTGAGCCACCGTTGACACAATGGCTTCGGTTCACAGTAGAAACAAGGTAGAAGAGTAACTATATGGCTTTGGTTCACACCCGAGGCCAAAAGCCATCCCTTTTTGGCCTCACCCTAATATGCCTCGGTTTTGGAACCGGGGCAGAATATCAAAACCAACCGGGGCCAAAAGCCCTTACTGCACTATTGAGGGACAAAAAACATATTTAACCCAAATGAAAATTCAGCTAAATGCTTTGTTCTCTATTCACTCAATGTTTAACATAGATAGATTCCTCAAAGAAAAATATTATTTTACTAAAATTTTTAGTTAGGTTATATATGTTTTTGGTCTTTCAACTTTTAGTTAAAATTGGAATTAGTTCATTTTTGGAAACCTTGAACCAATTTAATCCGCAACTCTGTAAATGAGTGGATGTTAATCATTTTAACCAAATTTTATTAAATTTAGTTGAGGTTTCAAATAATTTTCATTATAGTATTTTAGTTTGTTTACACCGTCCGACGCATAACACATATGTTCGCTTCAATGTTAGTTTCAATGTTAGTTGAGAAACGCGTTTGAAACGTCAAATAAAATTAAAAACATTTAATTTAAAGGACTAAATTCACGTATTTTTAAAATCGAGAGACTAAATGGGTTTAGTTCAAAATTTCCAAGAGAGACTAACTCTAATTTTTACTAAGAGTTGAAGGACAAAAAACATGTTTAGCCCTTTTAAATTATTAGTGTTATGATAAAATTATTAACGATATTTGTAATAAAAATTAAATTGAGCTAAAAGTATATATATATATATATATATATATATATATATATATATATATATATATATATATATATATATATATATAAAGTTTGTCAAAAGTCTGTTATAAATAAAGTCGAAGTTTCGAACCACCGACATTAACATTCTACATTTTTATTGTTATTTGGACATATACTAGAAACAATAAAATGGCTAAGATTAATGCACTAACTATAAATATGAGTTTGATAAAAATATAAGAGAATAAATTCAAAACTAAGTTCAATTTACATTAATGTTTTGAAAAAATATAAACCAAAGGAATTTATTAATAGTAACCTTTTATTTTTATTATAAAAATATAAAAAAAAAAAAGTTGCCTTTGATAATATAATTAAGTATGTTGAGCCCTCACCAACCTTGCTATGATCTTCATCTAGAATTTTTTTTTCCTATGGTTCCACTCTGATTTTTAACATTTTTCACCATTTCACCCTTTCAAATATTCAACTTCTTCCATCCTCTTCTTGCCTGTTTCTTTCTTCTACACAATCAAACAAATAATAAATAAAAGGTTAAAAATACAATCAAGAAAAGTATACATGAGGTTTTTTTTTCTTCTTAGACTAGAGTAAGATTATTATGGAGACTTATTGCTTTATTTAAACATCTTAATATTAATTAAATATAATTTTACATCAAGTGGAACACTTTAATTAAGATTTCTTTCTCAGTTTTTTGTATGAGCAGATATAATGATATTAAATTGTCACAAGAAGTAATATAGTTCAAGAACCCTCATAGCTAACGAAATATTTAATTATGCCACACAAAAGTTAGAAAGAAAGGACAGTTATGAATTTTAGTTCGTTTTAGTTCATAAATAATCATGGGATACTAGTAGTTTTTCCCTTCATGTTTGGTCATCATCCCTTGATTCAATCATTGGTTTTGGTTTAACATAATATTTAACATAAATCCCTTCATGCAATAGCTTACACTCCCCTCATGTAGTGCACAACATAACTCAATATCTCCAATTTATTTTAGAAAAAAAGGAAAATAATGAATTAAAATGACTTCAACTTTTTTGTAAGTTTAAATTAAATTGTCCATTTCTAAAACTAAATATTATCTAATCTAACTTTTAAAAAATTAAGGTAGTACGTAACTTAATTTTTATTCATAAGTTAAGCTTATTTGATTTTAATTTGACCTTCTTATATTTCCACTCTTTATAAATAAATATTTATTGGATAAGTTTGTCCAAACTGTAAATAGTACCTATAACGCAATAAATCCAACTTAGAATTTAGAATTTTAAAACGGTCCAAATCTATTCAAATTTATGCTCATGCCAACCTATTTCGGTGAACATGTTTGGAAGATGAAAATGAGTATGAAACATTCACCCATTGTGCACGTTGGTACGTACCATGTAAAGTGAGTCAAATACATGTATTAATTACTCGGTTATGGAACTTATATGTAATATATGGAAAATGATATTTTGACTACTAAATTTTGACAATTTTTTCTTATAATTTTAGGTGATATTTTTTAAGTGATTTTCTATTTTTTTCATTTTTTCATTTTCAATATTCTCAAACTGTTTAACAAACGACACCTTTATGTAAGAGAAAGATTGTCAAAATTTAATAGTCAAAATATCATTGTCCGTAATATATTTTCAGACTAATGCATTATTACCATTCAGTCTTCTTCTTTCTGGCAATTTATAACACTATTAATTGAATATTTAGTAATCATTGATACATATCATGTAAATATGTATATGAATTTAAAGAAAAGCGTTAAAAATAAAAGAAGAGTGAGAGATGATGGTATATGTAAATATATATATTTTAGTGATAGAAAATCCAACATATCATTGGAGAAACAAGAACAACATTATAAGATTGATGGAGATGGAGTTCATCATCCCATAGTGAGGATATTCAGACAATGGAGGATCTTAAACCATATTTATTCCCTCTCTGTTGCTTATTAATTGCCAAATAAGTATATATAGTGAGCAAGGGTAAAACCCTTGTGGAAGCTGCTCAAGGTATCCTACAATGAGCAAAGTGAATTTGATGTTAGTATCTGTATAAATACAGTATATGCATGAACTTTTCATATATATGTGAACGAAAAGTAACGAGAGAAACATCATTAACTAGTATTTGGGTGAAAAGGTGTTATACGATGATGTTGATGCGAGTGGTCTTACTTGGTGCAATCCATGGAAGGGGTGATCTTGTAGGGCAAGTTGATCCCACAACTGCTAGGGAGGGCTGCAAGGAGTGAAGGATTGAGTCCAGGTACCCTATAAACGGTGTTTTTGAGGCACGTGCACACCCCTTGTAGATCTGGGACGGTCTTAGCTTGGGCGATGACGCGCTTTGCCCCGTTGCAGCATGGTGCAGGGATTGGTGTACCAGTAGGAGCGGTTAGGTAGGCCATGCATGGTGCCACATGGAATCTCTGCTTCTGCCAACGGAATAATCTCTCCAAAACCTACAATCAGCACCATAACCACGCAGGTAACCTGCAAAACCAGAGGGGTAGCCATGATTGGGAAGAGTTGAAGGAATGATATTGAGGTTGTGTTGTGTTGTGGTTTGTGAATATTCTGAAGGTGTGTCTTTATAGAGATTAGATTATGAAATGTGATGAAGGTAAAGGAATGTTAGGTAATCAGTGTTTGGTTTTCATTTAATGCTAATCACAGATCTAAATTAAAGGTGTTTGATATCACCCTTTTCTGCCTGCCCCAAAAGGAGTTCGGGGTCACTTTCTTCAGAACTAAAGGTGTTCATACAAGTTCACGTTTGTATTAACTTATTCGTTTGTTATCCTCCTCATAAGTTCAGCTCAACTTTAACTAACCATTATGATGAATCACCATATCTAATATATCAACTGACATATTTAAGGTATTTCTGATTTTAAAACCATTTACAATTTTTCTAATCACAGTAGAACGTGTAGAAGAAGAAAGATGGGTCTTCATTTCAGGTAAGATTTCATACAGTAAAGGAAAAATATTGGATTGATTCATTGTTTCAAATACAAAAGAAAGAAAGCAAATATACAGGGAAAACGGAAACGGAAATCCTATTACCGATAAATCGGTAACCGAAAATCCTTATTCCAATATCCTTCCTTAAAGCTCGATGTATTTTGGTTGAATTACTCTTTTAATCTATTCTCTAATGTATTTTAGTCTAAATTTAGTTTCAATCTTTAAAAATTGATGTAATTTGATCCTTTTTATTAAATTATTTGAGGTGGAATAATTTTTTTTTTTCAAAATTGACACTATGATTATGTCAATTACAATAAGAAAGTAAACCATACTCATTTACAACTTCATTTTTTATGAAAAAACATCGATCTAATTCAAGAAATTTAACGAAAAATGACTAAATTGTATTTTTTTTTCAAAAATCGAGACTAAAAAACACTAAAATGTCAACTTCATATTTTTGAACGAAAATAAAAACGGGAAGAGTAATTCCAATTTTTGTATATATAGTAAAAACATTATATTTAACTTTTTTTATGCTATTAAAAAAATAAAACTATAATTATTGTTATTATTATGATTATAAAATTAAATATAAATAATTTTTATATTTTTATAATATTTAATTTTCATTTATAATAATTAATTTTAAAAAAATAGTAAAATAAAAAAACAAGTACTTCTTCTTTGTTCTGGTTATCTTCATGTAGAATCCATTCAGAAATCAAATTTTGCCGTATTTATTGAAGGTCCTCTTGCAACCAACAAACATGTTTATGTCAAATTACAAATGAAATGAACATCCATGAATAACCAAATTTATAATAACGTACAGTGGTGTATTCTGGCATGCAATTCCCATTGAATCTCGGACTACCATCCATCTCACAGCTCAATAAATTTTAAAACGATCACTCCACAATCATGCCTAACCAAAGGCTAACCACACAAAGTAAGGTTTCAGAATAACTGCAGGAAACTAATAAAGGTTAACCCAAAAATTAACCTCGTTAATGAAAAAAACCAACAAAATAAATAACTCACAGGTTTGGTTGAATGGGGGTCAAAGCATGTTGGATTTCAAAAGATGGCTTGTTGTCCTCCTTACAATTTAACAACAACGACAAAAACGTTTCCATATTACGGCCATGCACACATCCTCAACCATGTCAATCAACTTTATATTAATAATTACAAATGACATATTACAAGTGAAAAAACATAAACAACTTTCAATGATCACACTAACCACACTATTGTCGATCCTCGTTCGTTTCTTTCGACTGTGTCCGAGAGAATCAAGCATAAAGAATTCCATTGTCTTCAATTTCACGGCATAACACCACCAATGATCATTGTGTACAATTGGAGCAAACAATTAAAGTACATGTTACAAGTTAAACAATTTCATTATTAGGTCAAGTATACAAGGCAAAAATGAATTTAAAAACACAAATTTCTCAACATCTCAAATTTTTTACTTACAAATCAGCGGTTAAGATTTCTTTCATGCTAATCAAAGTGGAAGAAAAGAACATGTTGTAATCGCTTAACTTCCAAACACGTCTGTTTGCAATTCTCTTATTACTATCGTGAACAACCGATGTCTACAATAATATTGGTCATTAATTGAGACTCAAATAAATTGATCTTGAAATTTGGTTTCCCTAACTAATAAACACAAAGACGTACCGTATACATTGGATGTAAAACAGTCCTTCGCACATGTTGATGCAACTTCCTTTCATTATGCATCAAGAGGTTACATCCAAACATAACTGCCTATATTCATCAAACACACCACAATGAAATTATTTGCAATTATTAACATATACCTATCAAATAATATCAATAAATAATAAATTACCATATTGCAAACATAACCCATTGGTCGAAAACCCATACAGTCATGTGTAGACAGTATTTGACCATTTATCACCGCTACAACCCTTCAACAGATCAATTACAAGTTACTAAAACATGTAAAAAACCAGAATTTAATTAAACAAAATATTATTAAGTATTGTACTGATGACATACTTATAAGGACAATCTACCCGAGTAACCGTCCGGTAAAGCTTAACCACATCAACACGCCCGATACTGCAGTTTCCTTGAATGGGCGCAACCCATGGTACAATTGCCAACAATTCACTACAATGGACATCATGAACTGGGTTGTCTTCATAAATATTATCTGGCACGTCATGCAAAGTTGGTGACTTTCCATTTCCATCCCCACCAACTTGGGCTTCATCCTCAACTCCACTGTCATCTGAAATATCCACCACCGTGTTACCTTCATTTGCATGACCTTCATGTTCATGAAGTGCACCCAAATCTTCACCCACATCACGATGGCTTACATTTGCATTTATTTCGGTATTGGAATGTGAAGTTTGGCCCTTATCATCACAAACATTCTCCTTTTCAATGGGCTTACTTTCATTCCCACTAAAGACCTCATCCTCCAAAATCTTCAATCTTTTCTTTATCTCCATTATTTCAATCTCGCTGTGAAATTTTTTTAACCAAACATCACCCGTATTGGACACCCCAGCTTCGTCACCACCTTCACTAACTATATCACCACCTTCAGTAACGCCTGCAAAATTTAAAGCAACCCGAACAAATTCATTACTTTGATCTTCTTCAGTCAAAGCCCAATCGAACATCACCTGCAATGTAATTTAACTAATGATTAAATAAAATGTTGTTACATTTAAAACTTCAGCAACCCAACTAAATCGATAAGGTATGAAAATTAAATAAAAAGACTAAATTACCTTCAGTTCAATGAATAGCCTCTCGATGCTTGAAGTCCTTAACTTCAAAGTTGACCATCCTAAAATTCTGGGAAACACTATATCCCTATTATCTGTTCCCAATCCTAACCTCTCAAAAGCCCAAATATAAAAATAACAAATGTTACATCATTCTTATCAAAACACTAAACACAAAAAATATAAAACAAATCTAAAGATTCAAAGAGAATAAAATTCAACGTACCTGCAAAACCACAACTAACCTTGCCAACGTGATGTTGTGGTCATTTTTTTTCTGGCTATGAACCCCATATGCACGACTTAATGAGTTAACCAAAAAACTGTGCACTGCACTCCCCCAATTAAACTTAACCAAACTATCAATATCATCTAATATTCTAAAAGGCATATTGCAAATAACTTTTGAATTCCTTGGAAAATACAAGACAGCAAAGCACAACAATATATACAGACGACAAACATTATTTACATCATCATGCTCGGTTCCTATTACACTCCTAATCATGTTTGTTATCCCTTTAATACAAATTCTTTTACCACAAAAGAGTGAACCAACTAACCCACATCCATATGCATCAAATTGTACTTCTTCACCAACTACACCTAACCCCAGACTAAAACAAACATCAACAACAGATAAAGGTACAAGATGCTTCCATATGTGAAAGGATTGTTCATCGTCATCCCATCGCCGAAGTAGCTCAACTAGTAGAGGACTGCAGATATCTAGATACCTCTCTAACTCCAAACACCATTTGAAAGGGGTGACTCCTATACGTCTCTGGTGTCCATCAGTCAACACATTGTTTATCTCCACAATGTGCTTTGTGTCCACAAAATTTATCAGTTGAACCTTCCATTCAATTTTAACAATTAAACTAATGCTCAACAATGAAATTGTGATGCACAATATAACAATTAACATCACTAACTCTATCTTCTTCATCAACGTCTGGTTTTTTCCCATCTTTTTTCCCCTTTCGAGCCATGCTGCAAAAACAACCTACACAAAATCAAATCAATACACACCAATTAAAAAACCTACAACGATATTAAAAAACAAGCAATACTTTCACTTACACAGAAAAACCTACACAAATCAAAAATTCGCCTTTCCTCTCGTTAAACGGCGCCAGCAACTGTTAAAAAAATTCATTCAACGAACACAAACTCTATTATTATCATAATACCCACATGAGCAAAAAAAATATAAATCACAACTTCATCTTGTTATACAATGTAGTAAGAATGTAATGCAGGAACGCCAAGGGTTTGGGCGTAAAGAAAACACAACCTTAAAAAGAACCGCAGATGTCCTGGTTCTACCGCTTCTTCCTTTCCCAAGTTCGGATTTTTTTAGGGGTTCCTTCTTCCACCAATGACCAGGCGCACGAACAACACAACAAAGGTATACGAATAAAATTTGGAAAACCAAGCCTCCTCGTTCTACCGCTTCTTCCACTGCCCAAGTTCCTTTCCTTCTCCTTCTGCTAACAACTTCGCATTTTGTACAACATTCAGGGTCGGTTGGTTGAGTGAAAATATCACCGCTTGTACAAAAGCTGAAGGCACCGCACCGCTTCTTTGCTTCGAGTGGGTTCAGACCTGGTTCGCGCGTTCAGTGAAAATAGCGTTCAGTGAAAAAAAATGAAAACCTTGGGTAACTGAGATGGATAACGCGTGTTGTCCCCTGACGCGCAAGCACACCACAGGACATTGCTCTTTCTTCTGCAGTTGTCTCAGAAACCGTCAGAACCGTCACCTCGTCCCTTCAGTTTTTATTTTCAAAAACAATTGCTTTTTTTTCCATGTGTCAGTGCCACGTAGGCGGGTAAAAATCAGGTAAAAAAAACCAGGTTAGAGTATCATTTTTCTAAAATATAATATTAATAAAATAATTATTTTAATTTAAAAAAACATTTAAAAGTTAAGATTTGAAAATAAATATATAACAAAAAGAAAATTCTTTATACATAGATATAGATATGTGAATTTTTTTAGAATATCAAATATTAAAATATATTAAAAAAATTTAATTTTTAAAAAATATATTTAAAATTATATAAATATAAAAGAAATGAGGCTACGACCTCCTTTTCATAGCTATAGTCCGCCACTGTTTATTGAACTAAACTTATATACAATGTCTTTGTACTATAGCTGATTATTGGAATGAATTGGATGAAGATGGAAGAGACCATTTTGCAACTTTCGCGAGCTATGGTGTAGATTTTATTCACAAATACTTTTATGTATAAATATTTTTGTTGTCTTTACAGACTCATGTTATTACAAGAAAATCTTTATATTATAACTAGTTTTAGTGACAAAAATAATTAATCACCGTAGTGATCAATTTATATATTAATTTAAAAAATTATAAATTATTAGTTATTAAAATTATATTATTATAAATAAAAAATTATAATTATTTTATAATTTAGTCTTTTAAATTAGTTATCAAAGATTTGATTAATTTAAAAACTAATTTATTTATAAGTCAACTTTAGTAACTAATTTTATTGACCAATTTACAAACTCCTTATAATTTTTTTTCATAATAATTTTTATTTCTGTAATCAATAAATTTTAGTTTTGTAAGTTGGTAGCTAAATTGATATCTTTGTAATTAATTATTTTTTGTCACTAAAATTAGTTATTATATAGACATTTTCTTGTATTGTGTTCAAATATATACGTAACAATACATACTTCATTAGTTATACTCTTTGAACGATATATCCTATCCAAAATAGAGATTAGTTGGTAATGAAGTTAGTTATTTATTTCAAAGTTTGTTGTAATCTATGTATGTTTTTCGATGTTCAGTTTAAAATATTTAATATTTTGTTGTAATTCTGTAGAGTAGTTAGAACACTCCAAAAGTTATGCTTTATTTATTTTATCCTAGGATAGAAAAAATTTATATTCGTTGTAGAATTCAATCATTTATGTTTAATTTTTCATTCTTTAAATGGTATAAGAAAAACAATTTATTATAAACCTTTATCAACAATTATTTCTACAACGTTCACCTGGACAGGATATATAACATTCATTTACTCTCTGTTTAAGGAAACTTGTTCATGAACTAGAATGGCGCGAAATGAGTGTAATTTTAAATGATAATTCACTTAACTGACACAATTATTAATTAAGTAAATAATCTAATCGGTTAATATTGTGTTAAATGAAAAAATTATTTTGTTACGTGAATTAATTGATTATAACATCAACATAATCCATTATTAATCAAATATGAACATACTTAATCGATTACTTCGTTCATATAATCGATTAATATTTTCAGAATTTGACTTTCACTTTAAAAGTTAAAGTTTTGATTTTAAAAGGAAACTGATTTATTCTTATAAATATTCGGAGAGAGTGATTAGAAAATTTTTGGAGCATTCTTTTCATTTTTATTGGAATCCTCAAGATTGATAAAGATCATTTTGAATCTATTGACATAAGGTGAGTCTGTAAAATTCGTGTATTCATTCCATTTTACTTTTTATAATTTCTTACATGTTGTATTTTTATAATTTCTTACATGTTGTAATTAGTGTGATTGGGTATATACAAATATGTGTAGCTTTATATTAGTGTATTGTTTAAGGTTTAGGATATCGTTCTTAATACGATTATCAAGGTTTTTGTATCTTAAAGTTTAGGATTTATTAGACGATTATTGATTTTGTAAACTCTATTTGATGTAATAATACTTTATCTAAGATGGTTAGAAATTGAATGTATATTCTTAAAGAATCGAATCACAGTATAAATTGGTTGTGTTTTGTTCTTTCTTTCCTTATCTTTGATTAATTGTTTCGTATATAAAAGAGTCTAGATCTTAAACATCACAAACCTTATTAATTGATTCAAAAGTTCTTGAAATCTAAAAGTAATAAACTTTTGAAAACAACCGACTCATCCTTCCTGATTGTGAAATATTGAGTTGTACATGTTCTAAGAGAAATTTACTTGGTTCAATTTGTTGTAGTAATTAATTTCACCAGATAAATGACACTTTTTATTCATGTCTTCACTTTATCGAATTTTCATATAAGAAAAACTCTTAAATTTTCTTGATTTATTATTGTTTGTCAACAATTTTTGAATTTTAATTATACCTACTTGTTGACTCTCACATTCATGATTCTTTAAAGAATATGGGTGATTATTATTATCTTATAAACTCCACCAAATTTATTTCCATCGATAACAAATATTCTCGAAAAAATATTTATTTAAAAACATTTAGAAAACTTAACTTAATCTCATCTCGTATTATTTTTTTAAAGCTTTTTAAAATAATAGTTTTTTCTTTCCAAGCTTTCTAAAAGTAAAAAATTATATATTTCAAAATGTATTTTTCATTTTGTATTTTAAAATATATAATCCAAAATATAAATTTTATATTGCAAATTACACATTCTATAATATAAAATTTATATTTCGGACATTTCGATATATAAGCATATTGATGTTTAGCATTTCATATATTTAGATTACACATTCTAGAACTAAAACTGAAAGTTTTAAATGGAATTTTCAAATTTACGATGGTGCAAGATGAGATTAGGCTGGAGGAAGGAAGAATTTAAAGTTTAAGACTTATCTGATCCAATATAGTGAATCCAATGGGCCAAGTCAAATTTCTAAATTTTGGCCCGTTCTAAGACACCCATGTGGCTTAACTCAAACCAATATATATATATATATATATATATATATATATATATATATATATATATATATATATATATATATATATATATATATATTAAAAAGTGTAGAACATAAATACATGACAAAATTAAAATATATGTGCATTATAAATAATAATAAATGTAAAAAAACTTTATTATCTTTATTAGAAATAGAATCGTTTTGTTTTTTAATTAAATACGAAAGCAAAACTCAAATAAATTATATGAAGATACAAAACAATGTCACTTAATAAAGATAATCAGGGTTTCAGGTAGGGATGGCAACGGGGCGGAGCGGGTACGGGTATCATGATCCCATCCCCATCCCCATAATAAAAATTCATCCCCATCCTCATCTCCAAACCCAATGGGTATACAACTTTTGACCCATCCTCATCCCCACCGGGTAACGGGTATTTTCTTATACCCATACCCATACCCATTTTTTTATTGTTCCATATATCAATTAAATATTTTTTATAAAAAAAATTTAAAAATCACACCAACGGAATCATGATAC
>Ga0209589_1008721_pt1 | contig 15694 bp, 8 predicted proteins | sample CowpeawhiteBW_FD_187525 | JGI IMG/M metagenome (GOLD analysis project Ga0209589, IMG submission 187525) | Root nodule microbial communities of legume samples collected from California USA - Cow pea white BW (SPAdes) (version 2) | ecosystem: Host-associated > Plants > Roots > Nodule | place: USA... | reverse complement strand
AGTCCATGATGGTAGGTATTAACAATGAATATCACTTATTGTCGTTAATGATGAGTTTTTTCTTTTATTATTATTATTATTATGGAAATAAGTAATCTTCATACTCTATCAAAAAAAAAAAAAAAAGACACTGAAACAAAAACTTGTGTCACAAAACATAAGTGGAGTTAATCAAGAACTTGATTTACCACATAAACACGTATATATAGTATATTTAACAGAATGTTTATTTGGTTATGCGTGATATAAAATTGATTAGAATTGATTTTAGAGTTAAATATGTTTTTTATTTTTAAAGTTTTAACGAAAGACAAATTAAAGTCTTTAAAGTTAAATTAATTTTTTTTCGAAATTTTGGATCAACTTAGTCCTTCATCTTTAAAAATACGTAGATTTAGTTATTTTGACCAAATTTTGTTAAATTTATCTAACGTTTCAAACACATTTCAGGTAGTATTTGAATTGTTTACCCCATTTGACACATTCTCGCTTTAATATTAACTCAAATATTATTATAAAATGCGTTTAAAATGTCAAATAAACTTAACAAAATTTGGTAAAAATGACTAAATTCACACATTTTAAAAGATGAATAACTAAATTGATATAAAATTTAGAAAAAGAACTAATTCTAAAATTTACTGAAATTTGATGGACAAAAACATATTTAACCATTGATTTTATAACACAAAATCACTACCTGTTAAAAGATAAAAATGTTCAAAATAATTAATTATTATTTTTGTGTTGGAAAATTAATTATCTAGGGACGAACCAAACACACAACAACTTTAAGAAAGATTTTGAATTTAGGGTTTGGTTGTTTGGAATTATTTCTCCACTCTTCTAGAATACACGATTACAATGTGAAAAATTACTCTCAAAACCTTCCTTTTATGTAGTGCAAAAACAAGAACACAAGGGTTGCCCTAAGCATTCAAAATGATTCAGCTGTGTGGTCAAAGATACTGTTTTTAGCAGCCTAAGGTTGAACAATACTTATTATTTTCTTTCTCTATGTACGGTTTGAATTCTAGTATTAGCTAGCGTATAAAAAAATTCCACGCTTATAATAAAAAAACATATAAAAAATTCCATACGTTTACTCATTGTCCTGTCACCATAAAGAAAAACATAAGTAACACGTGAAAACGATTTAAAATAAAGAAAATTATCTTTTGACAATCTTTTGTATGGACAAACTTCACGAAATTTTCATAAATAGAATTAAATAATTTTTTATTTATTTTTTAACTATAATAAAATAATAAAATAATAATTTTTTATCTAATAATAGGTAATTTGTCAAAGTTGTTAAGACAAATTTTGTGAAACTACCATTTTCCTTAAAATAATCTGAATTTTTTTTTCAAATGTCAATAGTTTTTCCATTTCCATGTTTATCTATTCTTTTATATGTTTTGTTCTTGGTAATAAAAGAAAAAAAAAGTTTCTGTGGCATCAGTTTAATACTATAAATACAATCCATTTTTTTAAAATTTTTGGATAATTACATGAGCCCATGTTTTATTACGAAGAATCTTTATGATTTATTTTTTTAATCGAGTTAATAATTGATTATTTATGTAAGTACTTAAAATTTCAGATAATCATTAATGGATGAGAAAAGATTCATTTAGGTCATAGATTTAACATTTTATTTTGAAGGGTTAAAAAATGGGTCGTGACATTTTTACAAAAAAAATCAATCTTTTTTATGTGAGTAATTTTGCATGAGAAAGTTTAAAATTCAACATAAATGTCTTATATTCTCTATGAGTATCTTCTTCTTTCTTACTTTTCCTTCGCGATTTCGACATCATTTTTCTTTTCTTGTATCGATAAGTCAAATGACATTCTTCTTTTATTTATGTGAGTAATTTTGCATGAGAAATATTTCTGTCCAATTGGATTGTGATTTAGCGTTCTTCATTGAAGTTAATTAGTGGTCTAAATCTTTATTTTATTTTTAAATTAATACACTGATTATTTAAGTCATATAGGATAAAGGACAATCCTCCTCTTTAGCTTATACAAAATAATTTAGATTATTTTCTTATTTAACTCATTTTTATCTTAAATGATACTTCTTTACTGAAATTTTATTTGAAAATCATATTTTATGGAAATTTTTTTGTAATACTTCATTATGTTTGTTTTGAGCCAAAACGAAATAAATTTTAAAAAGAAGGAAAATCTCCAAAGTTTATGTTGAATTCCAACATCAATTTATATAGGACCAATCAAGTCTAATATAAATTCGTAAGGTTTACGTTTCACGTACATTTATATCAAAGTCTTACATGACATAAAAAGTAAAAAATATTTAACTTAAAATACCTCTTCTGCTATAAGATGTATACCAATAAATAAAAGACACCCACTTGACCAAAATATTCTTATAAATATAAATCTAAATATAATTCCGACTCTCATACTAAATAAAAATAAATAAGTTAAAAATTAATAAAAAAAAATTCAATTGTATTAAAATTTTGAATAAGAAATAGTTATAATCTAGATCAAGATCAAAATGGATCAATATAGAATCTTTACCAGTTGTTTAAAAAAAAAAAAATCTTAATTCATAGATTTATTGATTACCGTGTGATCATCAAACACCGTAATGTCACGTGAAAACTAATTCAACGCGCCAAGAACAAGGCAATAATCAATCGTCAACTTGTTCATTCTTTCCATGGTTTAGCTATATATAAATATACACCTTCTCCTCATCAAACTAAGCCATGAAAATCAGATTTTTCTGAGTAACTTTGTGTAACACTTCATAGTTTTCTTTGCCCTTTCCTAAGCTCAGTTCATTCCATCTCTCTCATTCTCTTTCGTCTTAGTAAGTCATCAATTCAAATCCATGGAAGCATCTCAAGCTCAAAGCAAAAGTGACGATGGACCCATGGTTACTGTGCTGAGTATTGATGGTGGTGGCATTCGGGGAATCATTCCCGGAATTTTACTTGCTTTCCTCGAATCAGAACTTCAGGTAATTAATAATCTATGGTAACCAAGAGAAAACGTTTATATGTGAATTAATGCAGGAAAGTAACTAATAATGGTGCATATGCAGAAACTGGATGGTGCTGATGCAAGACTCGCAGATTACTTTGACGTGATTGCAGGAACAAGCACTGGTGGATTAGTCACTGCAATGCTCACTGCTCCAAATGAAAAGAACCGACCCTTGTATGAAGCCAAAGATCTTAAGAACTTCTACCTTCAGCATTCCCCAAAAATCTTCCCACAGAGCAGGTAAATATATACCATAAACTTCGTACCAAATCATTCAAACCTAAATACACTGTGTACTAATTTACCGTGTGATTTTCCCAAATACAGTAGCTGGAATTTAATCGCAACGGCGATGAAGTACGGCAGAACTCTGACCGGACCACAGTACGACGGCAAGTATTTACACAAGCTCATTAGGGAAGAACTCAAGAACATAAAATTGGAAAACACATTAACCAACGTCGTTATCCCAACATTTGACATAAAAACCCTTCAACCCACAATCTTTTCCAGCTTCCAGGTTCGTCTCTCCCTCTAAATTATTATGGGGTCGCAAAAAGTCACTCACTTGAAAATAAAAATTGCAGTTTTTTTTTTTAACAGACAACATTTGAAGAAAATTCGTAGATAACAAGGAATATATATATGATTGTTTGTGTAACGAAATTATTACTATGATGTGACAGTTGAAGAAGAGGCCAGATTTGAATGGGTTGTTGTCTGATATATGCATTTCAACCTCAGCAGCACCAACCTTCCTTCCAGCTCATTCCTTTGAAACCAAAACCCCCGATGGTACTTCCAAATTCGACCTCATAGACGGTGGTGTAGCAGCAAATAACCCGGTATTATAATTTGTATAAACTCTCATTAATTATTCTTAATTATGCATTTTTCAATGCCATTAAGGAGAATATAATATGATAATAAACTGATAGATAAGTTAATTTGGTGTTTTGAAGGCACTGGTGGCGATGGCAGAAGTGTCGAACCATATCTGCAGTGAAGGTTCATTCGGAAAGATGAATGTGAAAGCGATGCAATACAACAGGTTTTTGGTGCTATCGTTGGGAACGGGTGCTCAGAAACAAGAAATGAAATACAGTGCTGCTGAGGCATCTACTTGGGGTGCGTTGAGCTGGGTTACCACCACCACCGGCACTCCTCTCATCGACGCCTTCACTCATGCTAGTTCTGACATGGTTGATTTCCACATCTACTCCGTTTTCCAAGCACGCCATTCTGAAAACAACTATCTCCGAATCCAGGTTCTTTCAAAAATATACCTACTGTGATTCTCATCATGTGTGTGCAAATGAAACGAAACTCATTTGAATTCTTTGTATTCAAATCTTGTAGGACGATACTTTACCTGGGGAATTATCTTCGGTTGACATTGCCACGGAGAAGAATTTGAAGGGTCTCGTCCAAGTTGGGGAAGAATTGTTAAAGAAACCAGTTTCACAGATTAACTTGAGGACTGGTGTTCATGAAACTGTTGATTCTGGCGAAACAAATGCAGATGCATTGAAGAGGTATATCTCGTAATCTTAAACACAGATGTAATATTTTATAAAATAAAAATTACAATTATTAAATTTTAACAATTTTTTTTTTATAATTTTAAGTGTTATTTTTTTAAGTAATTTTTTTTCATTCTCAATATTTAAAAATCATGACATATGTTATAAAAGAAAATTATTAAAATTTAGTAGTTAAAATATGTCCGATGTTTTATCAACAATGTATTGCTTCAAATCACAGTTTTACGAACACTTTGACTATTTTTTTTGTCAGGTTTGCTGAACGACTATCCAAACAGAAGAGATATCGTAAATCTGAATTGTCTGCTTATGGGAATTTTTGAAAAACTTGTTGGTTGGTCAATATGATATATGATTGGAGTGATGATCCATTTCATAGTGTTATTGAGTCACAATAAATTGAGTGTCTTTACAGTATTGCATCATGTGCTGTAAACGCTCTGTGTTTCTTTGTTTTCCTGTTACCAAAGGATTGTAATGTAATCATTTTGGGTTATACCTAAATTCATTTTATTTTAAAAGCATGCCTTATTTTATTTATTAGCCAAATAAAGTATTAAATAATAGACAATTGTTCCAAATAAGTATTATTAAATAGACAACTGTTTTGAAAATGAATTCGACAGGTACTATATTAAATGGGAAATGAAAGTTGCATGTTCATAAACCAAAAGTGATTTAAGCCAAATTTTAAGCAAGGGTTTGATAAAGCGGAAATAAAATTTCCAAAATAAATAATAATAATAATAATAATAATAATAATAAATAATTGTCGAAAACTTTTACAATAATTAAGAAAAATTTGTCGATAATTATTGATGATCAAAATTCGGTATTAACTAGTTACCATCAAAGTCTGTTGGCAATTATCTCTCTTAATGACAAATTTTGAGTGTTAGGTAAATATTATGATTTGATTTTTTTTTTTCATTCTTTTCTTCTTCTATTTCATCATCTATCCTCTTCTCCTTTCACTCCTCTCTCTTTTGTCAAAGTTGTTGTCGCTTCTGTCAATCTTCTCCTCTTCTTCCTTCTTCACTTTCTTATTCTTTTCTTCTCTTTTTCTTTTCTTTTTTTAACCTTTTATCCATTTCCTACTAATTTATAACAAATATTGAGAAAACTTTGGTGCATATTTTATGGACGAATTTATTGATAAATTTGTAAAAAATTGAATTATAAACGAATTATCAAAACATTCTATTATTAACAAATTTACAAACAGATTAAAAAAATATTATTAATGAATTTAAAAAGAAAAAAAAATCAAATTGGTGGATTTATCGATGGATTTGACTATATTATCATCAAAACTCAGCGGGAATTGTGACTATACACTAACTTTTTTTTTATCAGGAAATAATATATTATATATAGATGAAACACATGAGGTATCTTACAACTCCTTATACAAAGTTCGCTTCTTAATGTGATATAAGAGTCTGAGTTAAAACTTATCCTAACAAGATTTGTTGTCTGTTGGGTCTATTGTATTATTTGTTGTCGCTATATTTGCTATTTGTTGATCTATCATATTATCCATTATCGGACTACTACCAGATCACCAATGGTATATACAAATAAGACGAGTTTATAGTATAGTGAGTACAAATCTCACTTTACAAACTAATTTTGTGGGATTGAGTTGGACTTAGAGTTATGTTCCTAATCTAAGTTTAATGGTTTAATATTCTCTCACGCATCTCCTCTTGAATATCTTCACTTTAAAGACACGATTATCATGTGAAGAACTACTCTGTATATGTATATCTTCTATGTGTATTAGAAACAAGGCAACAACAAAAGGGTCGATGTATTCAAATTACTATGAGGTTGAAAGCCTTAAAAAGATACACGTTTTCAGTGTTTTAGTACCTATCTAGATGAATCATTGTTAATTTAAATATTAGATTCATATCCCTTGAAATCGATGCATTTCTGGATTGGCCAGTGGACACTATAAAAAAACATGATTAAAATGAGAATAGTATAGCAGGTTCAATAAACAAATGAAGTGTGGAAGTATTCAACGTCAATATCTCTTAGTTTAAAATGATATTATCCATGTTATTTGAAAATTGATTTAACACGCTATAAAAAAAAAAGTCAATAATTAGAAGGATTTCCCTGCATGTTGGTGAAGTTTGGTTAGTCTATATATACAGGTTCTCCTCATCAAACCTAGCCATGAAAACTAGGGTTTCTGAGTACCAATAAGCTTGCAGAGAAGTTCAACCTCTCTCTCTTTCTCTCTCACTTATACTCATAATATTCAAATCCATGGCAGCAATGAAAAACCATGTATCTCCAGTTCCAAGAGAATCTGATGAGAAACACCTTGTTACTGTGCTTAGTATTGATGGTGGTGGCATTCGGGGAATCATTCCAGGAATCATTCTTGGTTTCCTCGAATCAGAGCTTCAGGTAATTAATATCTTCAACAACCAATGAATAAATAAATAAATATATGTGTGTGTTTTTGGATAAATTTTTTGTCAAAAAGAAGGAGAATATTATTAAACATTTTCACAACCTAATTCAAAACTATCTTATTATACATAAATGAAATATTAAATTTCAAAAATAGTTACATATATGAGAATTTTTCACATTTTCATTTGTTATTATTATTTTTTTTAATTTATAAGAAGACTTATTTTAAATTTTTATTATTGTATTGTTTTAGAAGTACTTGTTATTTAACCAGACAAAATAAATAACATCATAGAGAAGGTTTGAGTAAATATAAATTTCAATATATGACATTTGATAGATTATAAAACTATATTTTATAAAAAAATTGATTTAATCTCACTTTTGGGTCCTTTAGATTAGTGTATAATCAATTTTTCTTTTCATAATTTTAATTGTTCAAATTTTGGCTTATATATTTAAAAAAAAAATTAATTATCATAGTTTTAATGACTCCATTATCGCCCACAAATTAAAAAGCAGACATTTTAGGTCAAACATTACTGGTCAGCTAATAATGTTTTTGAGAGATTTGGACCATTAGCTTATTAAATTTTCGTATAATAGAAAAACCGAAAGGAAAAGTACAGTAGTAAAGCCAAAATTGTTCATTTTTAAGATGCAAAGAAAAAAAATGGTCATTTAAAACTATGGAGACATAAATTATTAGTCGCCATGTACGAATAAAAATAAAATAATTAAACCAACAGAGGACCAAAATTGTCCGCATCAGAGGAACCAAAACCAAATTAATTATAATAATTAAGCTTAAAAGTTTATATTCATTTATTTATTGAAGGGGATTTGATCCCTTCCATATACAATGCTAACTAAAGTCTGCTATTGGTTAACGACGTGCATTATTGCTATATTAATATAATTAATTATTATCACATCATGAAAGCAACAATTTTGGTTGATTGTTATACCTTCTGGAATTCTATTTAGTATTATGTTAGGTGCAACTTATTGTAAACTATAAATTAAGTTGTGTTAAATATCTTTTTGTCCTTTAATTTTTAGTAAATTTTGGAATTAATCAATTTTGAAATTTTAAACTAATTTAATCTTTATCTTTTGAAATACGTGGATTTAGTTCTTTTAATCAAATTTTGTTAAGTTTATTAAACATTTCATGCGCGTTTTATAATAGTATTTGACTTAACATTAAAGTAAAAATGTGTCAAACAGTATAAACAACTCAAATAAAATCCTAAAATGCATACGAAACATCAAATAAACTTAATAAAATTTGATTAAAATGATTAAATACACATATTTCGAAAGATGAAAGACCAAATTAATCCAAAATTTCAAAATTGATTAATTCCAAAATTGACTGAAAGTTAAGGAATCGGAATCGTATTTAACCCAATTAAGTTTAGTCTATTTCTTGGAGCTTAATTAAGATTAAATTAATGTGTGATTATGGTGTGTGCAGAGGCTTGATGGTGATGATGATGTAAGATTAGCAGATTACTTTGATGTGATTGCAGGAACAAGCACTGGTGGATTAGTCACTGCAATGCTTACCGCTCCAAATGAAAATAATCGACCATTGTATGCAGCCAAAGATCTTAAGCGTTTCTACCTTGAAAATTCTCCAAAAATCTTCCCACAGAACAAGTAAAAGTTCCTTACTTTACCATAATCTTCATGCCAAAATCAACATGTACTAATTAAGTTTAATGGAATCTAATTAATATAGGTGCTGGAATTTAATCGCTTCTGTGATGAAGTTCAGCAAGACTATGTTTGGACCATCGTACGATGGGAAGTATTTACACCAGCTTATTAGGGAAAGACTAGGGGAAACAAGGTTGCACCAGACATTGACCAATGTTGTCATCCCAACATTTGACATCAAACGCCTTCAACCTACCATCTTTTCCACCTTCCAGGTTCTTTCTCTTTCTGTTTGCTCGACCGAGTGTTTACTACTTCATCAATGACTTAGTTTTTAATCGGCTATAACTTTTTTTACTTAAGAGCTAATTGAGAATCGAACTCCTGATTTTGAAATGTTTATCACTTGGTCAAAAGTTATAACTTTTAGTCATAATGTAATTCTTTCTACTTATGAGTCCAAGCGTCATGATTCGATTGTGACTCGACCCACCAGTCTTCCGTCACAGGACAATTGCTGCCACCTGTAACACTATTAATTTATTATATCAAATATATTACTCATTTATTGTGGAAAAAATGAGTTTTATTTGAAAATCAAAAAGTTTAATCCCATTTTTGTTATATAATGCCAATGATTTAATGTTTTTTTTTCTATTTATTTTTAACTTAATTTGCACGGCAACAAAAATGACTTTAAACAACAATAAACAAGACTACATGTAAAATAATATAGTTTAAACATAACAAAGGTAACATTTTTTTAGGCGTGACTTAAAAATTATCTTAAGCATATAAATATGGACTTATTTATAAAAATGTGGTCTAAAATACACTAAAAATTAAAGTTTTTAGATTAGAAATATTCTCTCATTCTTTTTTTACTGAAATCGCAAAACTTAGTTCCAAAAATGCAAAAATTTAAATTTCTTCCTTTTCTTTAATTTTAGATTGAAAATGCCAAAAACTCACAATATTGAAATTGTGAAGTTTTATAAAACACGTACATCAAAATCGTTGTCTTTTATGAGAATTTTAAGCAACGATTTTAAAATTATTGTCGTATTGAAAAGCGTTACCTATTACCTACAGCTACGCTCAGTTAGACTATGTCTAAAAAACTGTTGTCCAAATTTTACTCATTTTTTGTGATTTAACTCAATATTTTGTGTTGTTGACTAAAGTGTGATTTTTGTTGTAGCGGCGATTTCATATTTGAAAGAATGACTTTAGATTAATATTAGATTAAGATTAATATTGTTCCTCTTACTTTTTCTATCATTCATATAAAATATTCATGTAACAGTTGAGGAAGAGGCCAGATTTGAATGCATTGTTGTCGGATATATGCATTTCAACTTCAGCAGCTCCGACCTATCTTCCAGCACATTACTTCGAAACCAAAACCCAACATGGTCATGTCATGGGAAAGTTTGACCTAATAGACGGTGGCGTCGCAGCAAATAACCCGGTACACGCATAATCTTAATTATATTTTAAACCAAAAAAACTAAAATCTCAAACCATACCATATGTGTTAGAAATTTAAGTGTGAGTTTAAGTTTCACGATGGCTAAAAACGAGAAAGTGAAACACTATATAAAAATAAAGACCTATAAATCCATTTTCTTAAAATTTTGAATTGAGAATAGTGTCAATGCCTTATGATTGAGCTCAAATCTCCCTAGCATCTATCTCTCCGGTAAAACCTATAATATAAACCTAATAAAGAACTAACTCAGTAGATTACAAATCCTATCGAAAGTCTTTCTACAAACATGATAACATGAACCAAATTAATGAACCAGTACTAGGAAAACATGTAATCTGGTGTTAACTGGGTGGTGCAGACACTGGTGGCCATGGCAGAAGTGACAAACCAAATTTCCCACGAAGGGCAAAGTGGTAGCTTGAAGGTGGAAGCGATGCAATACGATAGGTTTTTGGTGTTATCATTGGGAACAGGTTCTCAGAAACAGGAATCGAAATATAGTGCTAAAGAAGCTGCTGATTGGGGTATCTTGAGCTGGGTTTCCACAACCAGTGGCAGCACCCCTTTAATTGATGCCTTCACTCAAGCCAGTGCTGACATGGTTGATTTTCACATTTCCTCCGTTTTTCGAGCACTCAATTCTGAACAAAACTACCTCAGAATCCAGGTTCTCATCAATTTTATTTTAACTTAATGAAATATATACAAATAGTGTTTCCCATATTCACCAATATTCAACTTTCTTAGGACGATACGTTAACTGGGAACTTATCTTCTGTGGACATGGCCACTGAGGAGAATTTGAATGAACTGGTCTCCGTTGGGGAATCATTGTTGGATAAACCAGTTTCCAGGATTAACTTGAAGACTGGAGTTTACGAATCTGCTAGACCCTCTGAAACAAACAAAGAAGCCTTGACCAGGTATAAATATTAAGTTGGTACATTAATTATTTATAGTCTGAATTTGATTTAGATTTTTGAAAAAATAAAGTAATTTGATTTTTTTGGATAAATTTTCTGAAATGGATCGAGATTTTTATTAAAATTGACACTAAAATTATATTAATTATATCGGTAAAACAAATTAGTCTTATCAACATTTTTAATTTTACAGAAAATTTCTTTATCTATTTCAATAAATTTAATAAAAAAGATCAAATTATATCAATTTTTAAGAAATCAAAACTAAATTGAAACTAGAAAAAATTAAAAAACTAAACTTAATATTTTTTTACGAAACATGTACCAACAGAATAATTAAAGCTAAAATATTTAATTTTAGTATGATATTTTGAATGAGCTTGTCTAACTCTTATGCTTGACTACAGATTTGCGATACGACTATCCAAACAGAAGCGATTTCGAAAATCTGAGATGTCTGCAAATAATGGAAATTCTCAAAAGACAGTTGTATGATGAACATGATATTATGATTTGTACTGTGTTATATATCTTTTTTATTACCAGTGTTGTGTTAAATATAGTGCATGTGACTTAAGCCTAGGTGCTTGAACCGGGGTCAACGGTTCATAGGTGTTCTTAGGTTAACAGTAATTAATCCAAATAAATTGAGTGTTGTTGCAAGCTTGAATTATGTGATGTAAACGCTCTGTATTTAATTATAATTTTTATGTTAAAGAATGTAAACTTAATGTTTATTTAATTTTGGGTTAAGAAATTCTTATGTACTTTATCTCTTTGGTTTCTTGTAATGAATAAAAGTCTATACCATGGTTACGTTTGGGTTACACTGACCTTCCAGTACACGAATGCATCTTATTTTTAAATCTGCCCTTCAACTACACGAGTGCATTTTATATTTAAAACATGGCATATATATATTAAGTTGAATATCAGAATAACCAAACAGCAACTTGTGGCTAAAATAAAATAAAAAAATAATGCAATAAACAACTCACAATCAATAAAAAGTGTACCAAAACTCTTATCTATATATATGTTTTTTCTGCAAAACAGAGTTGGCTTACACAGATTTATGCTGCCATTTTTGGTCTTTTGTAACTCTTTTCTGATACAGTTCCCAATATACAGATTTTTTTTTCTTCTCTTGTGTTTTCTTTCACTATCTTTGCATCTCCCTAATATTTTTCCTACTTGGGATATTTAGCCAAAATTTAACATTCTTCTGATTCCACCTATTAGCAGACTTTTTTAATTATTTAAAATTAGATTTTAAAACTAATTCAATTCTATAAAATTGACTTTATTTATATGTTGTAAATTATTTTATCTCTAATTGACGTTTTAGTTATGATAAATCTAAATACAAGGACATGGAACCACAATTTAAAATTTTAAAAAGTCTATGCCACACCTTCAATTTTACTATTCATGAAATTAACTGAGTTCTGAAACTAATTCTACAAATCTCAGAATACTTTTTATTACAAAAACATTTTGATTATTGGCTTCACACAATATGATTTATATGACTAGATAATAAATTAAGAACTTAGTCGAATCAATGTATATGAATTATTTACTCGATAACTTATTCAAATAATTCTCAAGAAAAACCAACTTCAGCTACAGTCAAAGTTTAAAAAAGAAGCACTTAAAATATGTAGGTAAACGTTGCAGAAAAAATTTCATTGATAAAAGGTTCATTAGTAATACCATTTAGTAATTACTATATCGATCACTATGAGATGGCTTCTACTATAGATTAATAGTATTTACATTATGGAATGTCTTTAATTAGCTAAGGTTAAACTTCCACTAAAAAAAAATAAAGGTCCCTATAGATGTGTTCATTCAATATTATTTTTTAATAATGTTAATTATTGTAATTAATGTGAGTACTATTATTTTGACTCTCAATACACATTTTGCATCTACTATTTTACCCTTTAATTTCTTTCTTTCTTTACAAATACAGAAGTTAACCTTTTAATGACCAAAATACAAAAAGTGGGTTGTCAAATGGTACGAGAATTGTAAAAAAAACATTTTCCTTAGTGTAATTGTTATTCAATGATTATAAACATATTAACTGTTATCTTATTTGTTACAGGGTCTTAATGCTAACCATAATCCTAGGATCATATATTGCCAGAATTTGTTATGTGTATATACTATTACCATCACTGTAGTTAATGACGAAATTTGACTAACGAAAGAAAATATGTTATAGGATGAATATCAATAAAATCAGGAAAAAGAATTTATATTATTTCAGTTGATTTACAACTAAAGCCAAGTAAAAACTAAAATATAATAAACTAGCCCCACAAGTTTATTCAACAAGAAAGCCTATTAAGAAATGTCAAACAAAAAAACTAGTAGAAAAAAATATGATGAGTGATTAAATTGTATAGAATGATGAAGAGAACTAGAAGGGGTTCTTAGTGTGTGGGGATCTCATTTGACGGAGCCTCCTCTCTTGCGACAGTATTTTTGCAAACCTGAAACCATTAACAATCGATGTCATTCTAAACCAACCAGATGAATGTAGTTGTTATGAACAATGTTGTTGTTTTTGAACTAACCTTGTAAGAGCTTGTTGATTAGTTTCCCCGTTTTTGAGTGGCTCAAAGAGACCATTCTCTAAATTAACCCTAGAGACTGCTTTCTTCAACAGATTTTCTCCGATTCTACTAAGCTTCTCCAGGTTCTCCTTCGTAGCAATGTCAACTGAAGAATCCGTTCCAGACAATGTGTCATCCTGCAATTTATGTTCTTCATCCATTAGCTTCATAATATATATATAGTATTTGACCAATTATGCATGCATGCTCATAAAAATATTAATTACCTGAATTCGAAGGTAATTATCTTCTGAGCGAAGTGCTTGAGTGACAGCAGATAAATGGAAGTCAACCATATCTGCACTCGACTGAGTAAAAACATCGGTTAAGGGAGTGCTGCCATCGTAGGTTAGCCAATCCAACAACCCCCATTTGCTTGCAATTTTAGCATTGAATTTTTCCTCATTTTTCGCTGTTCCAGTGCCTATTGAAATTATCAGGAACCGACTATATTCCATAGGCTTCATGGGAAAGAAATCAGAGTTTTGCTTCATGATTTGCTTTGTAACTTCGTTCATGGCAACTAAGGTCTGCATCATCATCAAATTCCGAAAACAAAACAAGTTACTGATACATTCCAATATACAGTAATAAATGTGAAAACAAGAATTGATTAGTGAATAATTATGGTTATACGTACCGGGTTATTTGCACAGACGCCACCATCAATGAGATTGAATTCGTGTATGTTCCCTTCAGAATCTTGGTTCTTGAAATTGTGTGCTGGGAGATAAGTTGGTGCAGCGGAAGTGCTTATGCATATGTCTGAGAGTTTAGCATCCAAGCAAGTAGACATCTTCATCTGCATCAATTCATTTCAAACCTTACTCTGTTACTTTCTTTCTCACCTTTCTATCAATTTAATTCTCTTCGGTGTTAATATATATATTAACATTGACATATACATTTAAAAAAAGGGAAAATAAAAGACCGGAACCAACTTAGTTTTACTTTTTCCTAAACTGATATCATCACCGTATTTTGGAAAACTGAAAGACAACTATTTTTGTTTTATTAGGGGAAAATTGTTTAGTCAAAATATCAACCCCAGGAGTCCAACAAGAACCATAAACAAATAAATATATATAGGTCCCAAACACCAGGAAAGTGGAAAGAAAATTCCTTTGAAAAGTGAAAAGAAAAGAGAAAGAGAGAGGAAGGTTAACCTGATAGGAAGAAAAAATAATGGGTTGCATAGATTTGATGTCGAAGGTGGGAATGACAACGTTGGTGAGAGTCTGATGCAACCGAATCTCTCCAAGTTTCTCTCTGACCACCTGATGAAGGTATTTGCCATCGTATTTGGGTCCTCCCAAAGATCTTACTAAGTTTGCTATTATAGTCCCACCAAGGCCACTGCATATACAAGTACATTTAAATGATCAAAAAAATGAATAAGGAAAGACAGAGATGCATGCATGATACAACAACATTAATGAACGACAATGACCTTTGCTGTGGGAAAATCTTAGGACTGTGTTCCAAGTAAAAGGGCTTGATGTCTTTGGCAGCAAAAAGTGGTCGATTGTTTTTTCCTGGAGCAGTGAGCATAGCTGTTACAAGACCTCCCGTGCTTGTTCCTGATATCACATCAAAATAATCTGCAAGCCTTGCCTCTGGACCATCCAACTCCTGCATTTTCATCGTGTACATGTATATATCAATATCATTATTTATTTAACATGTCAGTTAATTTCATTTCTCATGAATGGAACTTGATTAATGAATAATTAGTATAGTTTGATGGGTAATGAATTAGGTTTTGGATATACATATACCTGAAGCTGAGACTCAAGGAAATCAATAATGGTGGCGGGGATGATGCCCCTGATGCCACCACCATCTATGCTAAGAATGGTTACCAAGTTTCCATAAGTTGGAGGCTGAATTTGTTCAACGGATGACTCTGATATCTGCATGCTTAATTTGTGGCTGCGAAATCAAAGGGTGTAGTTTGTTTATGAACAGAAAGCAATGTGCAAC
>Ga0209589_1008718_pt1 | contig 15695 bp, 6 predicted proteins | sample CowpeawhiteBW_FD_187525 | JGI IMG/M metagenome (GOLD analysis project Ga0209589, IMG submission 187525) | Root nodule microbial communities of legume samples collected from California USA - Cow pea white BW (SPAdes) (version 2) | ecosystem: Host-associated > Plants > Roots > Nodule | place: USA... | reverse complement strand
TCTCTCTTTGTATCTCTCTCTCTCTCTTTATATTTCTCTCTCTCTCTCTCTCTCTCTCTCTCTCTCTCTCTCTCTCTCTCTCTCTCTCTCTCTCTCTCTCTCTCTCTGTTCATAACCAACGTTTGCGATGGAGGGAGGAGTACCAGAGGCTGATGTCTCTGCCTTCAGAGAATGTCTCTCCCTCTCATGGAAGAATCCCTACATTCTTCGGCTCGCTTTCTCTGCTGGAATTGGTGGTCTTCTTTTTGGCTACGACACCGGTAATAAATCAAATCAATTCAAACATTGTTCTCTCTTTTCTACTGTAGTTTTCTCATGATCAATTGTTTCTTCTCGTAAATTATTCGTTGAAATAAAATTCTTCAAAACAAGTGTCAGTGATTGCTTTTATGTCTTCGGTTTCGAGTTTGCGATTGATCGGTTGGTGTATGTTTTGGCAGGGGTCATATCTGGTGCTCTTCTGTATATTAGGGATGATTTCAAAGCTGTGGATAGGAAGACATGGCTTCAGGTAATTGAATGCATGATACTTATCACACCAAAGAGTCAAAACAATGAAATATAAATGAAAACCGTTTTTATCATTCAATTAAACTCAACCTACATGAATCCTCTGTTTTTATTTAATGGAAGTTAATGTTCTCATCATTTTTTTTTTCTGTCACAATAAGCAAAGTTGCACGCAGAAACACACGCATATGGTTTTGTACCTCTATCCTTTGTCACGATTTGGAGGATTTTGTAATCCATTCAGTTATTGTGGGTTTGGTTTGGAGAGAAGAAAGATGAGGGAGGGAAAAAGAGATAACAAAAAGGAAAGATAGTTATCAGAATATAAACAATTATATTACACCTTTTTTTTTCTATAAAAGTTGTTCAAGTTTTTTTAATTTAAATTATTTTTTAATATAATTAAAAATGAATTATCTATAATATTTCTTTCAAATTTTTTATTTTAATATATAATTAATAGATTTTATATTAATTAAAGTAAGGATATAATTAAACAAATATGTTATTTGAAATTTAAAAATAGAAAACAAAAAAGGAATAACTTTTTATAAATTAAGGATATAATTAAAAAATTATTATTTTGAAATTTAAAGTATAACAAATGAAAAGGAATAACTTTTGTTTCAAAAAATTGACTTTTGAAAAAGGTAGGAGGAGGTATCTAACAAACAAATAATACATATATTTTCTCATTATTTTTCTACAAGAGACAAAATTATTTTGTTTCATTTTTTTATTGTGTTTTTTCTATAAAATAGAATATAAAATATTGATCGACAAGTCATTGGTTTTAAAATTTGTTTATTTATTTTTTCATTATGGTATCGTAATTACCTTTTTCATGTTATAGTTACAAATTTTATTTAGAATTTATTTTAAGGATTTGATGTTACTTAAAGTATTTTCTGATGTCAGTTATGGTTTTTGTTTGATTTTACGTTTTTGGTATATTACTCAGTTTGTTCTGTTCTGCATATTTCCTCGAACTTCACAAGAAACGCAGTACTGAACTCACTTTTTAGTCGGTAATTTATTACGACGTTTGACTTTCTCACTATTTTTTATTCTTAAATTACTGTTGATGTTACAAAATACGAGATCATTTATTGTGGTGGGTTGATCTCTCTTCATAGAATTTAAAAAAATTTAGTTTTATATGTATCAAATAATCTGATTTTTAAATATTTTTTGCTTTCATATATTTTACAAAATATCATTTTTTATGTTTTGTTTCGAAAAATTTTGTTTGAGATACTATTAGAAAATTTTTAATACTGATATTGTGTTTTTTTTAATTTTATCTTTATCACTGAAAATGATTGTAAGTTTTTTCATCGGATATGCGTTCCAAAAGATAATGAAATTAAAAAAAAAATAATATGTTGAAAAAAAAAAAAGCACGTGGATCCATGATTGTATTTTTCATTTGATTTCAATTTAATTAGACGTGAATAACGTCACGATTAAACAAAAAGTAAAAGAAGTAGTGATTTAAAATTGAAGTCTTTACGAAGTCTCATGGCTGATAGCCTTATTCATGAAGCACATAAATTAATGGATGGTCTATATCGTAAAAAACGTAATAAAATCTTCATGGTTTTTTGTCTTATTTTCTTCCCTTTTTGGGAGGAAGGTTAAATTAAAGGTAAAAATACGTATAAGAAGAAAAAACGTGATAGAAGAAAAAATCTCTTTAATTGGAAAAAAGGTTCGTGACTTTATTTTTCCCACTTTTGGAGAAAAGAGTTGAGATCCTTGAGAATATATTTTTACTTTAAGTACCTTACCTACATTTGCAATTCATTATTATTAATAATGGCATAATATTATTCATGATAATATTTTATTTTAAAATTATTTTTCTCTTATACAATATCTTAATTTTAATTAAAATTAACTAGTTTTTTTAATCAATCCAAAAGTTAATTAGTTTTAGCTGATTTCATAAACCATGGCACGTGATATAAATTTTTAAACGGCTAAAATTAGATTTTTTCAAAGGTTCGCATAGTTAATTATCATGGGTCATAACCCCGCATTTTCCCTTCATTTTCTGGGTTTGAAGCACAAGTTCTTGAAATTATCATATATAACGAACTAGCTAGTTGTACAAATTTGTGAAACCGTGCAGGGTCTTCTTTGAATGTTGAGATTTGAATTAAAAGCATTCATCTTGAGTGTGCAAATTAATTGTTATGGTGGAATCATGTCCAAACAGTATTTTGATACTAGTAAAAATTCCAGGAAGCTATAGTGAGTACAGCAATTGCTGGTGCAATTATAGGTGCTGCAGTCGGTGGATGGATGAACGACCGTTTCGGAAGAAGGAAATCAATCCTTTTAGCTGATTCCCTCTTTTTGATTGGGTCAGTTATCATGGCTGCTGCTACTAGCCCTGCTATTCTCATCGTTGGTCGAGTTTTTGTTGGCCTCGGCGTTGGAATGGCTTCCATGGCATCCCCTCTGTACATTTCTGAGACTTCCCCCACCAGGGTTCGCGGAGCCCTTGTAGCTCTCAACAGTTTCCTCATCACTGGTGGACAATTTCTTTCCTACCTCATCAACTTGGCTTTCACCAAGGTCAGCAAAATCTTCTCTTTCACTTACTACTTCTTTTAATGCCATATTGCATAAGAGATACCATTCTACAAGAAATTTATTATAAAAGTATAGATCTGTTTTACATGGTGAAAACAAAACTTATTTTCTCATATTATAAACGGAATTGCATAATATCTTAGTTGCATTATATCCCTGTTGGGTGTAGTTGAATTTCTATATGACATTGTTTTCAGTAAACGTGATCAGAGTTTTGTTAATTTTTTATTCAGGCTCCAGGTACATGGAGGTGGATGCTTGGAGTGGCTGCTGCACCTGCTGTAATACAAGCGGTGTTAATGTTTACACTCCCGGAATCACCACGTTGGTTGTTCAGAAAGGTTGCTTTAATCATCGTTCATACCTTTTTTTTTTTTTTTCAAGTCTTTACTCTTTCTTGTGATACTTATATGTGTTTTTATTATGTAACCTACAGGGAAGGGAAGAGGAAGCAAAAACAATATTAAGGAAAATTTATCCAGCTAGTGATGTGGAAGCTGAAATTCAAGCTTTGCGGGATTCAGTTGCTTTGGAAATGAAGGAAGTAGACCCTTCAGACAAAATCAGCATAATCAAACTGTTGAAAACAAAAACTGTGAGAAGAGGTTTGTGTGCTGGAATGGGACTTCAATTCTTCCAGCAATTTACGGGTATCAACACTGTGATGTATTACAGTCCCACAATTGTTCAGTTGGCTGGTTTTGCATCCAACCAGACTGCACTTCTTCTGTCCCTGATCACTTCTGGGCTGAATGCATTCGGTTCAATCGTTAGCATATACTTCATTGACAAGACTGGACGAAAGAAACTTGCTTTGTTGAGTTTGTGTGGCTGTGTTTTATCCTTGGCCCTTTTAACCGCCACTTTCCGCCAGACTGAAACTCATTCTCCAATGATTAGTTCTATTGAGTCCTCTTCCTTCAACAACACCTGTCCTGCTTTTAGCAACGCTCTGAATCCTATTCAATGGGACTGCATGAGGTGTCTAAAGGCAGAATGCGGCTTTTGTGCATCCGGCTCTAACAAAGTAAGTCAAATGCCATAACCACAGTATATAACTTGCTATATATATATATATATAACTAAATCTCGTACTGATGATGTCTTTTGTATAATGTGCGTGCAGCTCTTACCTGGGGCATGTTTGAGTGTTAATGATGCCGCAAGGGGTCTTTGTGTGAAAGATCATAGAGCATGGTACACAAAAGGGTGTCCAAGCAAAATGGGTTGGCTTGCAATAATGGGACTTGCACTGTATATCATATTCTTCTCACCAGGGATGGGAACTGTTCCATGGGTTGTGAATTCAGAAATCTATCCTCTAAGGTACCGTGGAATATGTGGAGGAATTGCTTCTACGACATGTTGGGTTTCCAATCTGGTTGTTTCCCAGACCTTTTTAACTTTGACCGTGGCTATTGGGACAGCGTGGACATTCATGTTATTTGGATTGGTTGCCCTCGTTGGAATTTTCTTCGTTCTCATTTTCGTGCCAGAAACCAAAGGAGTTCCGATGGAAGAAGTTGAGCAGATGCTGGAGGAAAGAGCCGTGCATCTTAAGTTTTGGCAGAGGAGAAGTGTTCCTCACAAGGGTTGATTAAGTTTGAATTAACATTTTGTTTAAAGAATAAGTTTTATGTCACATCACTTGATTCATATATCCATATGATGTGAGATAAAAATGGTTTCGTTTAAGGTTAAGTAGCGAAGAAATGTGTATAGACATTTTCTAGCTTTTGTTAGTGGGGTTTTTCCCTTATGATTTGTTGTTTCATTTTCTGTTATTTTAGTTATTGTTTAATTAGTGTGTTTGTTGGAAATATTTATCAAATCCTAAAGGATGAACGATGAATATATTGTTTTTATTTATGATCCGTGTTCAGTAATCAACATTATGTTGTGGGATTCTGAAAAAAAAAAAAAAAAACATGTGGGATTTTTTGCATCTTTCCTTTTGCAAAATTTCACTACAGTGCACAATTCAGGTATTCACAATTTTCATTTGGTAGATGTGAATGAAAGTTCTAAATTTTGACATTTGAGAACGAGTAGAAAAACACAACAAAATTTGAGTTAGAGGAACGAGTAAAAAAACATTTCTATTGGATTCTTGAAGCAAAATGTTAAATCAAGAGAACCAAGTGTGTATGAAACACCCCAAATTAATAAAAAATGTCTATTAAAGTATTTCATTTATTGATATTAAGCATAAAACTAAACAATAACAATTATTAGATTATATTATGTTGTATTTTTATAAAGTATTTAAAGGAACTCTTTTCAAAATACAAATTTTATAAAAAAAAATAATTATTAGATTATATTACAATCTATTTCTATAAAGTATTTAAAGGAAATCTTTTCAAAATACAAATTTTATAAAAATAAAAGACTACTCTTCCCTTCATTCAACTCATACAACATTCAATACAACCATACAAGCCTTTTTGATCATAAACATCATTGATTTTGAACTTTAGATACCTATATAAGCTAGTTGAAGCATATTCACTCAACGAGCCGATCTATTCACTTAGCGAGTTACCTCTAGAAAGGTTCTTGTCCAACGACTAAATGCCTCGTCCAACGAATAAACCACTAGAACAAAATGCAGAAAAATGTGCCCAGCAAGAGCGGACTAGCTCAACAGCCAAGTCTCCTCTAACTCTCTACCAAACTCAAGTTTGGCCTTTGCTAAGCAAGAATATGCTCGCCAACGAGTAAGCTTTCCATGACTCTCTACCAAGCTTGAATTTGACAACAAGAAACAGGCTCACACAACAAGAAACAGACTCATAACAAGAAATAGGCCCGCATAACGAGTTTGCATATCGCAAACACATAATTATGCATTTCCATATGATATTTTGGGATCCTAATGAGAATCAAGAATTACACAACTAAATGAAAACTAGCTTATACCACTCAATAGAGACCACAATATCCCATTTTGTAGTTCACACTAAGCTCAAAATCAAAAATCGCTTTTCACACCATAAAATCAAGATCCAAACCAAAGGTCTTTGATTTCAAAATTTCCAATTATGCATATCATCAAGCAATTTAAAACACCCATTACAGTCTAATTTCATAGCATATTAATAATAACTTTAAATTTGAACCAAATTGCAAGAAGAAGAGTTTTAGCTTCTCTCACCTTATACGATACCCCTAAGCTTCCAAACACTTCTCCAACAACTTACTCTCAGAGATAACCTTATCTACACACAAGAACCTCAAATCAATTATCTGAATACACAACTAAGATCACCAACATGTAGATTCTACTTGAGTAATTTGAACTACATGCGACTTACTTCTGCCCATAAACATTGAGAGGAATGCAAACAAAGTGGTTGGAAAAAGTTTTAACTAAAAATAAATGTCTGACGCTCAAGCAATAGTCTTGGATCTCAACCGTAACACATGATTCTAGTTTCTGATTTTTAGTTAGTTTAGTCTTGGTTTTTGTAAGTCACTTTTATTTTTCTTTTAATATTAATTTTAGTTCCTTTGACTGTGAAGTTAGCTTTTAATTTGTAATTCTTTATTGTTTGGAATAATAAGTCTAGTTATGTGCATTTCACTTCATATAATTCTAGTTGAAAGCTAGACATAAGCTTGAAGCATGTTTGCTAAATTACATGGTACATTGAGTTGGAAAGTTAATCCTAAAGAGTCAAAACTAGATTTGAGCAAGAGGCTTGATGAAAAGGCTATTGAAAGTTGTTGTTACATGTGGTGTAGTGAACCTAAGGGAAAATGGACAAGTCACATTGTGTGTTAGAGCTGAACCCATTTTGGGAAACTTGAGGCAAATAAATTGGAGGTAGCTGGACCTAAACTAGTTGTCAAAGGAACTTGGAACTTGTTGAAGCTAACATTGTGACCTATAGTATGTTGTGAAGGAACTCCATTGGACATAATTAGAAGACAACTTGACTTGCACCAATGTTATGGGATTGACAAGTGTACCAAATCGTACAAGTAATGAAGTGAAAAGTTCAAGTATCGTTTTCTAAGAGACTCGTGTAGCACTTGACAACTCTTACAATCCATAACTCAATTAGACAATAGATTTCACAAAAACAAAAATAAAACTCTTTTTTGTATTTTTATCAAACATATAGGGTGCAACAATATATGAAAAAGGCTTCCTTGGGATTGGGTTTCATGATTCAATTCAAAGCAAAAACACCAAGTATAAACTTGAATAATAAAAACCCTATGTTTAAACATTTTTATTATAAGTTCGCTTTAATGGTTAAAATTTTGATGTTATGAATGACTAAATATTTCACATCTATGTTTAGGATGTGAAATCTATTAGTTGTTCTATCCTAATTAGGTTTCCCAAACTATCTTTCGATCAACAGGTACTCCCACATATGCAATTAATCTAGAATATGCAGTTAAAACAAGAATAAAACACAAGAGCGATTAAAAAGAATTATATTGAATAGTATAATTCACAAAGAGTTAAAAATACATTACAACCAACCCTTGTGAATAAAGGAATTAGCTACTCCTTAGCATTCTGAATACTAGACTAAGAATAAAGATGAATGCCTTGAGCCTTCAGAATGCGCTTTTACCTTCTCTTATTTTATGTAAAATATCCTTCTCCCCAATAGAATTACTTTTCCTTCTCCCCTAAAAGGGAGTTGTATTCTCGAAAAAGGGTCGTTGTTTGTGAGCTTTACCAAGCCCCTTATTTATAGATTTTTTGAAACTCACAACTCATTGGGCGACATCACTCGCTGGATGAGTTACAAACAATTCGTTGGACGAAAGGACCTTCGTTGGGCAAATGGCTCGAATTTGACTCGACCTATAACTTTTACTTGATTTTGTATTGGAGTAACCAATTTTATCAATATCTAATTTTGTTGATAACTTTGAATCAAATTTTATTGATATTCTTCTTAATTACTTTGATATTTCCACTTATCTGTAAAATATTAAATATGTGAACCAAATACTTACACTACAAGAAATTAGTTAGTTATCTACTGATTATTACATACGGATTATAATCCGTAGGTAATTTGAGATCTATCTATCGATTTACCTACCGATATTTTTCAGCAGGTAATATTTTACTTACCTATGCTTTTTTCCGTATGTATCTATGTAATATTTTGGGGTTCTAGATCCATATGTAAGATCCGTACATAACTTTGGCGCGTTTAAGCGAGAAAGTGTTTCGAAGGATATTTCTGTATGTAATAATATTTATATCAGCAGGTAAATATTTTATTTTTTACCTGCTGATATTACCTACTGATCAACATAAATGAAATTTAAAATGATAAATCAATATTAATTAACATTTTTTCTATCTGCACATAGACTTCGTAACCCTAAGTTCCTTTCTTCGACCATTTTTCCCGAAATGTTTTGCGAGCCTTGAGCTGAAGATCGTGTGGCCGAAGCTGAGGATTTTTCGCGCCCCTTCAAATATTTCACACACAGGTCGAACTCGCACAAGCTTAAATCGAAAGTCTTCATTGCTAATCACTGAAGTTTGCTCGCGCATCCCAAACCCGTGTGCCCTGAATCAAGGATTTCTCGCTCGCCATCAATGATTTGTTGTTTGCCTCATACATTTCTCGCGTAATGGAAGTCATCGATTAAATTGGAGCTGAATCGAAGAAGAGGATCTCGGTTCTTTATCGCGATTGAACTTGGGTGAGAGAGGTCATTGATTATTGTGTTTTAAAGTTTATTTTTCTGTTAAACTTTTATCTTTGATTGGTTGAAGGGAATCGCATGCCCTAGCCCCAAGTCGTGCTTGAATTTGGAGTCCAAGTCAAAGCTTTGTTCATCAGAAGTGAACCCAGTGAGGATAGTGATAAGTTGTTGTGTTTTAAAGTTGATGTGAACAATCGAGTTTTTGTGAGAAAAGTAATCTTGTTGAAAAATTGTATTTACTAAAAATTTAACTTTTTCATTATCTTGCAGAGAAGAAATAATTTTAACCAAGGAGAAGGAGGGTGAGTGGAAGATCACTAAAGGCTCAAAGAGAAGATAGCATTAAAATAACAATATGTGGTAAAGATAGTCTTGTAATCGATGTAGCCAATCACATAGTGGCATAAGGCTTTTGTTGCTCTATTTTGTTTACTGTACTGTTCTAATCATGGTAAACAGAATTATTTGAAGAATCTTTTGTCTTGGTTTAGGTTACTGTAGAGAGGCTTGCAACATTATTCAGCAGTTGTGGACAAGTAAGTTATGAGCCTTGTTCATAGCTTGATTAGTCTTTGTTTTTAGTTTATAATTAGATTAAAATATTACATTGCAGAATTTAAACTTTCTTTGAAGTTCTTGTTGTGATTGTCATTTGTCCCCATTATCTTTTCTATGATAATCACATAGCTTTATTATCATTTATAGTAAACTCTGTGCCTAGGTTGCTAGAATTACCATTCCCTACCATTATGCAATATTCTGAGCATAACCAACACATCCTTGTTCTGCTAATTTCTTTCTGGAAATTTTAGTTGTCTACTTTTCACCTAATTGGTTGCATTATACCTCTTTGTAGGACATGAAACTTGTTGGTTGAATAAACTTTTCACTCCATTTTATACATGATTTTTGCTGTCATTTTTTTTCCAGTCAGCTATTCAAAACACTTATTTCCCTTTCTCTTATTTCAATTTACGGTTACACTGATTCTTGAGTACAATTATCTTGGTTAGTTTTGAGGCTTTGGTTGTTGTTATTGTTATATTTTTTCTATTTAAACACATTAAATTAGTTTGGACTTGATATAAAAGACCACCAAATTGGTATGAAGTTTTTATCTTTTAAAAAATGTCACTGGCTTGTTTTGGAAATATTTCATCAAGCAAATTGTTATATAGAAATATATTTTTTTTGGAGAAATAATCTTTTATTAATGTTACATATATATAGTTACTGAAAATATGAAATCCTTAACAAAAATGAAGTTGTTAATCTGTTTATCTGAAGGAATCTTAATTTAATCACTTTCATTGACCTTCTAAGTGTGACCATGATTCCTTTTGAGTTTGTGTTCATATATTTATCTTTAGTCAAATAAAGAATTATAGCACACAGATTTCAGTGTTATTGAATTAGGTAGAGGTGGGGTGGAGAAAGCATTAGTCGTTGATGAAGTCTAATGGTTTTGTTGATCCATGGCAGAGTACTTATCCATGTCTCCCTCCTTTGAAGAGTGACCCATTATATTTTATTGCCCTATTCTTTGCATTATCCATCTCTTGAAATTGATGCATTTTCTGGGAATCCTCTGCTTCTCCAGTAGGCCAAAATAGTTTTTAGCTGTCCTAATATGTTTTCTAGAACCTATTTAACCTCTGCTGAGTTTTTTTCTTCTTGACCCAGGCACATTTCATGCTAACCATGATAGATTATGTTTGACCCCACCCCTGGTTGTTAACCAGACACATTTCACCATCCAATTGGTTAGAAAGCTTCAAAGTGTTACTCACCTCTGGACTTAATTAGTAGTGTTTAGTAAGTTTATCAGAATAATTATAATTTTCGCCCATCTAGGATATGTATAGATGGATATTGGAGTTAAAACTATTAATTCATTAATTCATTATTCTCTAATGTTTGGATTATGGTAGTTTTAACTTAGATAAAATATTGTGTTTGTAAGGTTTGGAATGTGTGTTATTTCTGAGTTATGTTACTTGTGTGTTAGTACTATAATTCCTCTACATAATGTGTTGATACAATATTAGTTTGAACTGTATCAGAAAATATATCTAGGATAAATAGTAGGACAGACAAACCAAAACGATATTTTTTAAAAAGGGCAGTTACCTTCGGATATATCGGTAGGTAAATTACCTACGGATATATCGGTAGGTAATTACCTACGGCATTACCTACAGATTTATCGGTAGGTAATTACCTACGGATTTACATTTTTGTAGGTAAGCATTAATTACGCCTATATTACCTACAGATTTTTGCCGGTAGGTAATCCGTAGGTAAATCTGTTTTATCTACGGATTTTAGCCTTTATCTACGGATTTGGGTGGTAGGTAATACCATTTTTTCTTGTAGTGTTATCTTTTCCGATTTTATTAAGTAATACCTAAAATATCTAAAATGATAATAATAAAATAACAATAAAAGATGAAAATAAAAAAAAAAAACATTATCATGTGAATTATCAACCAATTTGGGAAAAGAAGCTGAGATAATTGGATTTCTTACCATTTGGAGAAGCCATGAACCAGTTTAGACTAGCTAGGACAATTTTTGCCTTAGTTTGACTTGTATTAGGAACTTTAATGACATGTAATAACCTGTATTTTCCAATTTTTAGGTTCTTTAGTCAGTTAGACATATACACAGTTAGATTTCCATGTTTTAAAGAAGAAAGAACTTCACTTTTACATTTCAAAATTTTAGTTTTTAGCTGCATTGAACTTTCCTCTAAAGATCAAAGTCTACCTTGACAACAAAGTAAGTTGGGTGGTTTGGTTCTTCAAAAATTTCTTGTCTTATTGAAGCACATGATTGCTTTAGACTACAAAGTTAGCTAGGCAACCAAGTTCTTCAGTAATTGTGTAATTCAATTCAAGTTTTCTAGTTTAATTATGTTTCTATACTTTATCTTTGATTCACATTTAATTTTTGCACTTAAAATTCTATTGTCTACTCAAACTTTCATTTTAAGACAATGTTACATAATTATTCTTCTCACCTAAATCAAAATTCAAAATTTTAATTCTTGAACTTTTGATTTTCATCATTATACCTTACTAAATAAGTTATGGAATCATGCTAAAGTTACTGAATCCAATGTAGTCATCAATACTCCAAGCAACTAAAAAATGAGCCCTGAAAATTAAGAATAAAATTTAAAGGAACAAAAGTCAAAGATTGAAATTATGGTTTGGTAGACAGAATAGCCAATTTGTTGTCAAGGAACTCAACCACTGATTTTCAATTTTCTACTCTATTTTCCATCACATTTGCTTCAATTATTATTTGCATGCTTATAAACATGTTCCAAACCTTGGATTTTATTTGAAATGCATATTTTTTGATTTTGACAGGTTGGTAGTTAGTTTAGTTATTTAAATTTTATAGGTTGGGTTAGAATTACGATTTTCAATTCTAGCATCGTTTCTGTTAAATTATTTGTTTCATTAGTTAATTAGGATGATAATAAACTTGTTTTGCATATTAGAAAAACTAAAACACATTTTTTGTTATATGTATTATTATGCTGCTATAAAGCTTGCTCCCAACTTTATATTGAACTGTGATTTTGTGAGTTCCATGTGATTTAATATTTTTACATGTTTCTCATGCATAATCTTAGTGATTCTAATATGTTCTAATCATCTACATTGTATAAAATAGAATATGCATATCACAAACCACGCATTGCACTTATTGTCAATCTGTCATCTTAGTTCATTGTCAAATCTATTAAACTTGTTTTAAAATCTGATTTTTATGATTTTTTTAGTTGTTTAACAGTGTTGCATTCATATCATACATGATTTTAGTGGTTTAAATGTGTCTCATTCACTTGCGTTGTATATCAATCATCTTTGCATCTCATATAACATAAACACCTACGTTATCACGCTGATTGATATTGCACTTGTTGTCAAGTGCTGATTTTTTTCAATCATTACCATTACATAATTCGCTATTTTAGTTCATTATTAATGCCTTGTAAATTTTTAGTTTGCACTTAGACATTTTCACAAACACTTTTCATTTTCATTGTTCTACATTGGTTTAATTACTTTTAAAGTGCAAAACATGTTTAATTATGTTTGTTTACACATTTCATCTAATCATACATGATTTCCATTTATTAGAATTCATTTTAGGAGGTAAAACCATATATTTCATATTCATAGACTGCATTTTGTCTAGTTTTGAGTGCAGTTGTAAATGTAGTTTCATGCATCATTTTATTAACATTTTAGTAACATTTTAGCTTAGTTTAGAGTATTATTTTAGTATTCTCCATTGTTAAATACACAAATCAGATTTCACATGTTTAAATCACCCATCAATTTATCATTTCCTTAAATTGAAACTTCGATTATAAATTACTATATCAAAGGAAAAAATTGGAACTTTTATTGAATTCTTAGGCGATAAAGGTTTTAACAAGATTATATAGGTGAGTTTTATTTAAACAATGAACATGTTTCCAAGATTCATTTCTTAAATATGATAGAAAACATAGTTTTTTACTAGCGACTCATAGATAAAGTAGAAAAATGTATTTTATCGTAAGTGATAATCTTACATATCCTTTATTATGTGAAAAACATTTGATTTAGATTTAATAATAAAAAAAAGTCACTCATATTTGAATGTTGTTGTAATGAATAAGACTAGATCAACATTTGAGGGTTCAACTACTAGATAGGAAAAAAAGTTTTATTTAAAGCTTTTTGGGTAGATTTATAAGAAAATGTGTACATAATTTATTTTAGTTGATCTTTTAAGATTAAATTTATTTGATATTACCTATGTTAAATTATACATTCAATGATTTCTCTTTTTATATAATGGTTGTGAAATGTTTAATCATAACTCATTGATCATTATGTAGTTCATCAAATAATAAAATGAGTTTTGATAAATTATATGAAAATTAATATTGAATATAAATTTTATGGAAATTGTGCACTTATGAAATGTTGAATTAGTCAGTGTAAATACAAATTATATAAGAAAAATTACTTTCTTAAGAAAGATACTAAAACGAAAGCTAAAGTTACAAAACCTAAAATATAGGCATATGAGACTAGTAGTTAGAATCGTATGAATCACATGATGTGTATCGCGATATGGTTAAAAAATTTTGTTCCACGATACATATCGGAGGGTGAATCATTTTTTGACTTGAATCGTGATATGAATCGTATGATTTGCAATTCAATTCTGTTACACTCGATTCTGCAATGACACTTACACTTCACCAAATACACATTTCACAAAGCGACACACACTTCTTACTCGCTACCTACACTGCATACACTTCACATTGCATACATTTTAGAAGGTGATACACATTAAAATTGAAAATTCCCAACAAACTAAAGAGTCACATATGATGAAATTATGGAATTATTTGTTTATAAATTGAGAAGGGAAAGAAAGATGAGAAGGATAAGAAGATGGAGAACAAACACAGTAGTATCAGATTAATTTAAAAGTAGGATTGAGAAGAAATGTACAGGGGAAGAGAAAAGAAAAAGCAAAAAAGCTTATTGCTCGAGAAGCTACTAGCACCATTTGAGAAAGCATCCATGAAGAAGAAACACAACTTAGAGTTATAAAAGAGAACAAGTTTTCCTATGTTGCTTCTCACTGACTGAAACGTTATGAATTTATCTCAAAATAGCACACTTACAGTATTTTAATCTCTTACTTTTTGAGAAAGTTTCTAAAATTTGATTTAAATAATATTTAATTCATTATAAAATCAATAACACATCACATCAACTTTATTTTTAGTTTATATATATGTTAGTATTTTATATGAAATGAAACTTCATATTTTTATCTAGAATGTTGATCACATGAACTTTTCTTCCAACTTTATCCAGAATTATATTTGACTATTCTTTATATTTTCACCAACTTTATATTTTTATTTGGTTGTTCTTGCATTTGTTAATTATATTTTTTTATATTTTGTTTTTTAAGAAGAAATATCAATTTGAATTTATTCATATTCGTAGAAGTAATGAGTATGAGTCAGACAAAGAGAAAGAAAGAAATATAAATTACATTGAGTCATTGTGAGAATGTTCCTCCTCATAGACTTTTAGTCAAGTGCAAGTATTGTTCACATACTTTGTAGGGTGGTGTTGCAAGAATGAAACATCATATCACTAAAACAAATGAGAATGGCATTGCTTGTACATTTGTTTCTAATGACGTTAGAGAAATGGTTTTGAAGTTGTTAGAAGATAAAGAAAAAATCAAAGAAGCAAATTGGGTAGATTGTTTTGAAGAAGCTTATATTCAATGTAGTAAGAAGGGAAAACAAGGAGTTACAAAATAGAAAGCCATAAATGAAATGTTTATAAAAAGAGAGTTGGTGATTCAAGATATTTGCAAATGCATATATAGGAATGCTTTGCCTTTTAATTTGGTGGAAAGCTCCTTATTTACCCAAATTTTGAAATTTGTTGGGAAATATGAAAAATGTAACATCTCGGTCGGATATTACTAATTTTAAAATAAAATAAACAAAATAGAAAGTCAAACTACATTTATTATAACGTCTTTCCCGAAAAACGAGAGAAAATTAAAATCATACATCACTCGTCAATTACAATAATTGTAAAATTAAACTCTAAGTCTTATACGTTCAAAACTGTTTTTAAAACCAAATTACAACAGAACTAAAATAAGTGGAAATCATAAAATCCCATGCTGTCTCGCTCCGATCTATGCCTCACCAACAACATCTACAACATCATTTGCTCCTATGTAACGCATTACACGATCATCGATAAACACAAGCAGATAGAGTGAGCTAACAATATATATATATATATATATATATATATATATATATATAT
>Ga0209589_1008711_pt1 | contig 15709 bp, 9 predicted proteins | sample CowpeawhiteBW_FD_187525 | JGI IMG/M metagenome (GOLD analysis project Ga0209589, IMG submission 187525) | Root nodule microbial communities of legume samples collected from California USA - Cow pea white BW (SPAdes) (version 2) | ecosystem: Host-associated > Plants > Roots > Nodule | place: USA... | reverse complement strand
GACATGAAACCAAAAAAAAAAAAAAAAAAGAAGTGAACGATAGAAGCCTTAATTAAATGAGTCTAGTCTGTGGACATGCTCCTTCCTAAAAAAATGTTTAGAGCTTGGGGAGGATATTAGGATAGTAAGGAATCTTAGTAACTCTAACCCATTGATCTCCATGAAAAAAATTGAGTGGTGAGTATTCCGTCGCAGATTTTGCATTCAGTGTCTTGATCCCACGCCATTTTACACGCTTCGATTTGTCTGAACCAGGACCACTGTTATTGTACTCACTATAGAAACAAGTGTTCATACCTGAAGGACCATGTCGTCCTTGCCGTGCCAGATACCCCTCTGGTTCGATAATGTCCTCCATGTAAGTGTTCATGAAGATGGTCCTCGAGTAACTCTTCTGTGGACGAGCAAGGTAAGCCTTGTTATCAAACTTAACTCTACCATTTCCCACAATGATGCTTCCTTGTATCACTATTCCTGTCGGTTGCTGCTTCTCCTTTCTACCTTGAGAAGTCACAATCAATTCTTGGTTTTTCAATGGCTTTTTCACCACGAAAATGCACTTTTGAAAAACAGCCACTGCATCACCAAACACAAAGTCCACGGTGCCTGAAATCCTGCATTCCCGATAAAACTGACGCATTGCAAGAGCATACAACGTGTTCTCATACCCATCTATCCAGCATTTGTAGAAAATGGATCTGTCTGCTTGAACCCTTATGGCCACTGCTTGATGTTTCTGGGGACCAGCGGAATTCTCAAACCCTATATTGATGGCCACAAAGTAATCTCCATGAATAGCTGCATGCATACACAAACTAATTAACATGATCAATTTCTTGAAAGGGTTGTAAAAAAGATTTAATTTTGTTTATTTTTCGTTAGCAAGATGCATACCAACTGTGGCGGTTCTGTAAGTAACCGTTCCATCCACGAAGTTTCTCTTGCCCGTGATTCGTGTTCTGTTGGGACCATCACCGACAAACACGACGCGAGTCATGAATTTAGGGACTTCAACGTACTCATGATAAACACCCCCCCTAATGTGAATCACGAATGGCCTTTTGTTCTTCTTAGGCACCATCTTTAATGCCTGGCCGATGGTCGTGAACTTTTCGCTACCATCTTTGGCCACAACCGCGTTAGCCTTCAGTTTATGAGGATTTTGAAGAAGGAGTCTACGAAAACCATCATCATCATCATCATCGACAACCCACGAGGGAACAACCTCACCGTGACCAAAAACATGTTCGCCACCCTCAGAAAGGTTGCGACTCCCGGCTTCCGTAATTTCGACAGTGCTAGCAAGTGCTGAGATGATGGCAAGGGCGTTGCTGCTGAGGTGCATGGAAGTGGTCAACAAGCTCCTCATCTTACTCCCTGAATGGGTGGTGGCGTTATTGAAACCATCCAAGCAAGTTTCTTGGTACGTGATTGCACCGCTGAGCCAAACTTTCAAACTAGTGAGGATGTTGTTGAGATTGTTGAGATCAAACTTGCCCATTTTCTCGATTGCCCTATTGAATTCCCCAGTGGAAAGATTGAGCAGTTGCGTGCATGTTCCAAACGCCATCTTGGTTCTGGGGTCACTCTCATTCTTGCGCATGGTATCTATTTTTTTTAGTCCTTTACCTATTCTCTTCATGGTTACATTGAATGCAATTTTAATGAGTTCTCTGGAGTCTGTGATGTTCCCAGCATCTTTTATCAGACTTTTCTCACATTCTTTCTGGTACATTGTGGGTTTACAAAGGATTCTCACCGCTTTCACAGACGAAACAACGCGATCCTTCTGTGGTCTTTCACTGTGGGAACTGTCCGTCTCCACGTTGACGCTAAATGCGATGCCTATGATCAAAGCCACAAGGAAGATGGTAGTAATACAAATAAGGGCGATATTCCTCTTGCTTGCTCCATCTTCCTCGTTCATTTTCAATTAACCGCCCCCTATCAACACTTCAATAGTGCAATACAATAAGACTAAAGGTAAACGATAACAACATTACACGCAAATCAAATACAACTAAACCTTGTCGCTGCTTTTTTTTTCTTCTATGTTTTGGTTCCTGCGCGTGTTGTGTAACGGAAAGAGACGCGCAGAGAAGTGAAGAGAAAGGGCCTGCTCAGGCTGCGGCAATCTCCCGTCAAATCCTTTTGGAGTGTGCATCTCTGTGATCGGTGGCCAAAATAGAAAATCCTTTGTATATAGATCAAATAGTGGTTCACAACTTGCTTGGTTTTGCTCAAAATAGTCAAATATACTTTCTTTTCTAAAACTGGTCAAGCTCAGAAGCCGCACAATATATAGAAACAATTTGAGGTTTCTGTTCTTACCTTATACTCAAAATATAATTTTAGCATCATAAGCCCTGTTTTCAATCCTTCATCTCATTTGCAGATTTGTTCATGAATCAGCGGGCACCAATTTAACCTTTGGGCAAACAAAAACAATAAAATGTTGCTAGCCTGATAAAAGGAAATTAAATAAATGTTTCAACGTATGCTAACTTTTGTATTAAATGATTTTCTAATATCGTCGTCACATTGTGAACTAAGAATAAGGAGAGGATCGATGGGAGAAAAACAAAGTGGGTATGGTGTCTCTTTTCATTTAATTTAAAGCTATAAAGATACAAAAAAAATGTCTGTCCTTTTAATTTATAATTTTAAAGATGGTTAAAATATTTAATCTCTCCTCTTTCAAACCAAACGGGGTGTTTCATACATTTTTCAACTAATAGTAAGGTCATAAGAAGAGAAGGCAAAACTTTCCTTAAGAACTCACTTGATTTATTTATTTTTTCAATTCTTGACATGCACAATATATATATAAAGGTGATAGATTTACATCAGGCATCACTTGATACAATCAATTTAATCAAAACAAGTTGAACAAAAAAAATTACTGTAACCCAGCTTTGAAAGGTACTCCTGTGGAGGGTAGCCATTTGTCACCTTGAATAAACTTCTGCACCGTGAAGTCAAGTGCATCCTTTTGATCCATGAGATGGTACCCTTCCCAAGTGACCCTATTGCTGGTGTTTGAACCAGGTCCCCAGTTAGCAAACTCTGCATAATACAGTGTGCTCAAAGCAAAATCCCCTGACCATTCTGTCCACCCCTTTGGATCAATTAGGCCATCCATGAAAGATTCTATGTAAACAGTTCTAGAATACTCCTTCCAAGGCCTACCCAAATATGTCTGTATCCCATTATAGTTGCTAGTAGCATCACCCAATTCACTGGCTCCTATTATGCAGCAGTTCTGTATGGAGATGCCAGTGTTTTGGTTTGGATCTGTTCGCCCTTGTGCTGTGATTGCATTGAACTGGTTTAACATAGGAAGTCTCGGATACATGTTACAATCCTGGAATACCGTTGCTGCATTGCCGAATATAAAATCCACAGTGCCATAAATGTCACAGCGTTTGTAGAATTGCCTTAGGGAATGTACGTACAGTGTGTCCTGGTAACCCTCGAAACTGCAATAATAGAACGTGGACATGTCTGCCCCGTTTCTAACAGCCACAGCTTGATGCTTGCTGGACCCAGCAGTGTTACGAAATGTTATGTTCATGGCAACAAACCCTTTTCCAACAACAGCTGAAAACAAACACAACACAACACAGTTGTAGCAGACACAGTAGTCTAACTTTGTCACCTTTTTTAACAACATAGTATTTATATATATATTTGTATGAATGACAATTTTAGTAGCCATATTATAGATGGTTACACACCCACTCGTATTAATGTTGAATTTGACAGCAGAAATTAATGCTCATGCATAAGCAGAAAATACGTGACATGATATGCAATCGAACATAGCTTACCAAAAGTTGCAGATTGGAAAGTGGTCCAGCCATCGACAACGCTGCGATCGCCAGTGAGCACAGTGCGGTTGATGCCATCTCCAACCAACATCAGGTTCTGCTTGCTCTTAGGAATAAACACGTACTCGTTGTAAATCCCCGCGACAACATAGATTACATGGTACCCGTTGTTGGTGCCGCTGTTTTCAGGTGCAGCCGCCACTGCATCATTTATGGTGGTGAAATCACCAGACCCATCAGGGTTCACCACCACCTTTTGCCTCACCTCCACATTGTCAACGCTTGTTTGGAGTAACTTTCTATTAGTAATAGTCTCAACTGTGGTTGATCCTTCCGTGGCATCGCTAACCCAACCACGGGTGAAAAGGGCCAGAGATATGGTATATAGTTTGATCGCATCGGAAAGGGGACTTGACAAGGCACCGGTAACTACAGGACAGGAAGTTACCTCGTTAAAACCGTTAAAGCACGTTTGTTGGTTGGTTAAAATGGCACTGAGCAAGGTATGCAAGTCGTAGACTTGAAAGCCATTGACGTTGTTTTGAATGGCTTGGAGGACAGTGGACAAGAAATCAATGTTGAGTTGTGAAAGGTTGAAGCAATCTTCAAGGGCGTGCAATGTTGAACTAGGAATGGCGTAGTGGTTTGTGAGATAAGAAGAGACCAATGCAGCAATCGTTTTTGTTGTTGATAAGGATTGGTGAAGGAGGAAACGGAATTGGTCATGTGTGGATAAATATTGAGGTGGTAGAGTGGTTTTGCAGAATGCAGGGTAGGGTGTAGTGTTGCATGTGGTATCTGAGAAGGAGAAAGCAACATGAGAGGAAGAAAGGAAGATAATGAAGAGGAAAACAAGGGTGTACAAGGTGGTCCAGGTCTTCATTTTTGTTGCCATAGCAATGTCTTCATGTCTGTGGAGACTTATGCTTTTGTATATGGGAGATGATACATTGACAAAAATTTTTTGACAAACTTTTTGACAAATAATTATTTTTGGTAAAAAAACCCTAAAATTTTATTATTTTATTATCTTAACTTTCATTTAAAAATAAAAAAGTTACTTTATTTGGTAACTTTGTCAACTTTGTTAACTACATCTTTGTCAAAAAATTATTTTCCATTTATATTTAGCTGCATTAAATTAACTAACCTTATGGGTACAAAATCTGATCGATGGGCACTCTTTTCTTTTTCTTTTTTTTTAAAATAATTATGAAGTTAGTTTAAAACTGGTGTCAGTGTCTATATATTCTTCATGTTTTAGAAACTCTTTCAAAGACGCGTTAACGTAAAATATATTTTTCCACCTCATACTCTTTCATAAGAAAGAAAAAATATACTATAATTCTTAATTTTTTTACTGATTAATTAATGTCTTTTCTCTAATTATAATAAATGATTTACTTTAAATTATGTCAAGAAATAAAGAAGGAAAGTCAAATATCGAGATCATAATATTATTTTTCATTAAGAAAATGGTTTTTAGAATAAATTGGGAAACTACTCAAAGACATGAAAAAAAAAAAACTAATTATTGATTAAAAATTTACAAATATTCTTTTACAACTTCCACGTTCTGTTTTTATATTTTTTTTGCTTCTACATAAGACGAGGAATATTGGGCAAGACGTGTGAGAAAGAAGTAACCTGGGAAGTGGGTTTTCTCATTAAAAACTTGATTTCACCGAAGGAAGAAAGGGTTGAGTTAGTTAGTGGAAGGCATGTTTAAATTCCAACGTGCACAGAAGTCAATAATTATTAGGTATTTACATAAGTGATATCATCACAAATAGATTGAACGTGTAAAATCGCATATCTTTTATTCAATAATCACTAACAAATCATCAACCCTACACAATTGTTGACATTGTCTACTAAATTTAGAAAAATATCTTTTTAGCTTACTCAAAACGAAATATAGTTATTATAAATTTCTCATAAGTGTGTTCAAATTCTTACAAAACACGAAAAACAAATTAAAATCAGTGAGTGGATGGCTCATTTGCCGGTGAGTCTCCATAGTTCAGCAAATTTGATAGATATATTAATTTCTTGGTTAAAATACCTTTTTTGTTACAATTTTCGTGAAATTTTTTCAAATAAGTCCTAATTTTGGTTTTGTGTTCAAATAGGTCTCAATTTTCCTCAATTTTGTTCAATTGAGTCATATTTTACTAACACCGTTTAAATCATTAACGGCCATGAACAGTCACTGCCACATGACACTTTGTGGTTTTTTTTAATTTTTTTAATTTTTAATTTTAATTTTTTTTAATTTTTTTTAATTTTTTTTAATTTTTTTTTAAATGTACACATGTCAATCCAGTAGCATGCCACATGTCACTTCATGATTTTTTTTTGTTTTTTTTTGAATTTTTTAAAATTTTTTTTAAATGTCCATGTGTCAACCCAGTAGCGTGTCACGTGTCAAAATTAATGTTCTATATTCAATTTGGTCCTTATATTTGTTATTTTTGTTCAATTTAGTCCCAATTTTTGTTTAAAATTGACCAATTTTGTCCCTATCAAAGATGAGACCAAATTTAATTTTTATATCAAAGTTATAATGATGTGAATTTTAATATATTATATAAAAATATTTAATAAAAAATGTGAATTTTAATATAAAAATTAAATTTGGTTTTAATTTGGAAAGGGACCAAATTAATTAATGTTAACAAAAATTGGGACCTAATTGAACAAAAATAACAAATATTGGGACCAAATTGAATATAGAACATTGACTTTGACATGTGGCACACTATTGGGTTAACACGTGGACATTTATAAAAATTTTAAAAAAAATCAAAAATAATTCAAAAAAAATCAAAATAAAATTCAAAAAAACCACGAAGTGACATGTGGCACACTACTGGGTTGACACGTGTATATTTAAAAAAAATTCAAAAATTCAAAAAAAAATTAAAAAGAAATTAAAAAAAAATAAAAATAATTCAAAAAATTCAAAAAAACCACGAAGTGACACGTGACAATCACTGTTCATGGCCGTTAATGATTTAAACGTTGTTAGCAAAAAGGTAGGGATGGCAATTAGGGCCTGGCCCGCGGGCCCGGTCCGCAGGCCCGTAGAAAAAACGCGGGGCGGGCCAGGGTAGTGAGCCCGCAGACCCGCATAGGCTCGCAGCCCGCACGGGCTAGCCAGCGGCCCGCAAGCCCGTATAAAATTAAAAAAAAAAAAACTTGCACTTGTGTATATTAATTACTTCTTTTATGGACTCTTGCATTAACGTTTCAAATTCTTGTATAACTGGAAAAGACAAGTATTATGTAATCTTTAATGTGCTAAAATTTAAAGAATACATTGTGTATGTCATAGTATGAATATGATAAAAATGTTGAATTATCAATTTATCATCTAATTCCCCAAAGTCTTTACTTAATTTTGTGAACTTCTTAAAGTTTCCCAATTTTTAAACATTGAAAGTTTTATCATAAAAAAAAATTAAAAAAATTAAAATAAAACAAAAAACGGGCCGGCCCGCGGGCCCGCGGGCCAAGAAGTATGCGGGGCGGGGTGGGCCTAAACGGGCCGGACCGGGCCGGCCCGCATTGCCACCCCTACAAAAAAGGACCCAATTGAACAAAATTGACTAAAATTAGGACCTATTTGAACACAAAACCAAAATTAGGACTTATTTGAAAAAACTTGACGAAAATTGGGACCAAAAAGGTATTTTAACCTAAATATTATGATACTGTAAAAAAAAAATAAACCAAATTTCACTAAATTTAAAATCAGACTGAAATATAAATAAATTATATAATTTTTTTTTTTAAATTATCCAAACGGATAAGATTTATTACAAATAATAATTAAGATTTGTGAACATAAAATTAAATTAAGTAAAATTACTAAAATAAATAGAAAATATTTTCAAACATTAAATTAAATAATTAACCTACAATAATAAAATTATTATTATTATTATTTCATATTGTAGTTAGTCCATATGATTTATTCATATGAATTAAGATAATTTATTCTGTAAAATTAGTCAAGATAATTTGGTGCTAACACTTTAAGTATTTTTAATGAATTGAATGCGATTTAGTCAACACCATTTATTATGTTTTAGTTTGTGTAATTTACTCCTAAGAAAAATATAATTTATTTTTAATACTTTTCTTACAATTTTAAACTATTTAAAATATTTACTTCTATTTACTAAATTAATCTAGTTTTCTTTAAACAAATTGAAAGATTTATTGTTATCGACTAAAAATAAAAGTTATTTTATTTTATCATTTGAACCATTTAAAATATTAATTTTAAGAGAGATTAAAATAATTTAGTCCTTATAATTCTAAACCAAATAAAAGGCTTGAAGATGAAGTTTTGAAGTCAAGCTTCTTAACAAACAGAAAATTATTTTCAATGACTTCTTTCCCAACTTCTATGTAAAGCAATCTTCCAAAGTTGAAGAAAAAGAAGTGGTTAAGAGTTTTCAAAATATTGTAAATTTGTTGTTCAAAGCTTTAATAACCCTAAGCTTCATAAAAATATTATTTGTGCTAGCAAACTAAAAGAGTGTTTTATCATTATAGTTGTACCGTCCAGGGAATGGCCGACCTCAACATGCTCATCAGGATTCCGACTTGATAAATATTTATCATAAAACAACGAGCATTTGGGCCGAGGTGGCCGAGGTAACGAGCATTTAAGCCGAGGTGACCGAGGTGACGAACATTTGGGCCGAGGTGGCCGAGGTAACGAGCACTTGGGCCGAGGTGGCCGAGGTGACGAGCAAATATCACTGGATTTTAGGAATAACCACCCACATGCAAGATTTCAGGAGAGAATAGTGGAGAAGTGAGTAGGTTGGTTAGCTAAAGATCTGACATTAAAATAGCAGTTTAAAGACTGAAGAACTCAATATATACATAAGGGATTAAGGAAAAAGGGAGTGAACTCAAGAGTGAATGAGAGAGAGAGAGAGAGAGAGAGAATTATTGTTCTGGTTTGGCCATCATTCCTGGACCGGAACATTAGTCATTCTCCAGTGAGCAAAACTTTAATAGTTTAGATTACTATCTCTTTGTGAAACCTTTTAATAAAGAGTGATTGTATCACAAATAATATCCTTCTTAGTTAAATATTTTCGTCTCAAACAATACATGAAATTTTAGCCAAAAATAACTGCATTACAAATAATATTTGAATTTTTAGTTATGAGTGATTGTATCCAAACAATATTTAGATTTTTAGCTAAAAATGATTAAGTTCCAAATAATATATATATATTTTTAAAAAATGGTAGTATTTCATATAATACTTAAGTTTTTAGCTTAGAGTCAGCAGTATTTAAGTAATACTTAAATTATTTTAGGTAGGAACGATTAAGGTTTAAATAAAACTGTTAAGTCTTAATAAAAAAACAATACATAGTCTACCTATTTTTAAAACGCTATTTTACAAAAAGTTTTATACATATTGTTTGTTATATTGAAAACTTGTGTCTATAATAATTATAATTAATAATATATTAATCTTTTCAACTTTCAGTTATAATCTATTATTAGTGTCCGAACCGATATCAAAAATTAATTTTATAATATTGATAATAAATAAATCAAGATACGATATCTATATATTTACTAATTACATATAATGTCTAATCAAATTTCATATTTAGAGGATAAAATTATTTTTTGAATTTTAATTTGAGATTACTAGTCAGAAAATAAAAAACTGCTGATTAAAAAAATAAAAAGAATACACCACAAAATATATTCTTAGATGGATAAAACTTTGAAAGCTTAGTACCTTTTGAGACTAAGAATCATTTACTAGCATACTTACTACACATATAACAACAAAATTCAAAGTCGCAGTTTTGTCAAATATAAATATAATACCTTCAATGGACCGCACTATCTCAATAAGTATATGAAGTAACATGTGCTGCACCTTCATTTGGCTGCACTGTCACAATAACCATATTAAATAACAATTGCAATTTGTCATGTGCCTTGCCTTTTCACCAAGGTTCAATTATTTATGTACTATATTTTTTTAATTTATTCACTGTATTATTAAAAGATTTAATTAAGCTCTTCAGTGGTTTCTTTATGTCAATTGGTACAAAGAGTGTCATTAGGCAATGATAATTTAAAAAATTGAAAGATTTAATTGAGATTTTTAATAACATAGGAACCAAATTACAATTTGTACATGCACAAAACTAAGGTTTGCAAGGAGGCACCTACTCACAAGCCACAAACAAATCATTTTATATTTTATTTTTTTTACAATATTTATATAAATTTTGTTATCCTCCAACAAACTTTTGGGGCTCGGGGTTTTGAATTCCAATAAAAATGTGAACTTGAAGCAAGCTAAAATTTTGGAAACAATGATAGTAATAGATATTATTTGCTAGAATTAAAGAGAGGATTAACTTAAAATGCTTTGTTTGTACAACTTGTCACTACCTTCCACTGGTGACTGACCTAATGTTGGATACCTCTTCAGCTGATCTACTGCATCAGATTTCATCACAACCCCAGCATGCCAATGCCAAGGTTGAAGATAAGTTGAATCAACGGATGAGGAGCATGAAGATGGATGAAGTATCACAGAACCCCAATCTCTACTTCCAAACCTTGCTTCCTTTAATCTTCTTCTCACCAACAACCCTCCCAAGTCTTGTTTCTTCATTTCTGATACACTTCTCAGTATTGAAATGCAAAGCAGAAGCATCACCACTGCATCTTCTTCGGGCGATACTTCAACAACCAATAGCCTCCAATTCAGAAGTGCGGTTGCTTTTCCATCTGGGTTATCTTCTGTGAAACGTATAACTGTTACAAAACAATCTTCATCTTCATCTTCCTCTTCCTCAGTCTCTTTCTCCTTTAACTCTATTCTCATGTCTTCACCTTTTCTCTTTGACTTTGTTTTCTTTACTTGGTATTGCATTTGCCTCCCTCTCAATAACTGCACCTGCAATTAATTATTGCAACTTGGAGTTAGCCAAATTAAGAAGCAAAAATTGCATTTTTTTTCAGGATAATATCAAGGGAAGTTGATACTCTACCGATGACTCTGGAGAGGTTTGATTTAGCAAACTAAAGGTGAGACCTGACACTGATTTTGATGACTCCCATTGTATTCTCAGCTCATCTCCTGTTGAAAAGTTCCATGCAGCTTCACATTGTTCAGTAGGTTCCTTTGGCGTTGCAGTGGCCACCACCTTCTCTGTACTAGACAGAAACAAAACTAGAAAATATTACTAGATTGAAACAAAACACGACAATATTTCAGACAACTGTTGAATCTGGACTAATATGAACATAAAACATACCAGGGGCTCTACCAATGGGACCAGCAACATAAGACCAAGAGCCCTCACGTATCTCTATAATCCTATCTTCCCGTTTAACAGCTGAAGGAGTTTCACTCCCTCTTCTCCAGAATCCTCCTGCTACCCTGTAGTTCAAACATTTGTCATTTAGTTAGTAAAAAATGCTATAAACAATTACTGGAAGAATTGATGAAGCTCACCTAATTCTAACAACAAAACACACTCTCCCTGAATGATCAAGAACCGTGCGAGACAACCATCGCCCTTCTTGTGGACGATAACTACTCATTTTCAGAATCACATCAGATATCATTGCCCCAGAATCGTCAGTGACTCGATCAGGTACACATTTCAACAAGTACGGTGCTTGAACTGGTGGAGTTATTGATGTAACAACATTCACCTGTTGACTAATTTCCTTTTCCAAAGTTAAGGAATCTGCTCTCAGTAAATCATTCCAGCCGAATGAAACCGTGTCCAGCAGGCTACTTCCTCTCAGACATTTACCACCATGACGACGAAACTCGAGCATAACTCCCTTAGTTCCAAATTCACAGTAAAAGTGCCAAGCTTTTTTCCATGAATCATCGGTGAAATTGGAGAAGGCTTTATCTAGCTTTAGCTCACTATGACACCTTGTTATTCGGAGGCGTAGGAAATCCCGGTTTATATCCTTCTGCAATGTTCTTATTCTTTGCTTAATTCTCACGAACACACAGGCCTGCATTGTAAAAATTAGCCGCACTTCATTCTTGTGCAATACTGTCACTTTTGTCCATGATATTCTGTTTCAGGGATTGTTTGAAATATTTGTTATATATGGTTGCAACACCATCCCTTATATACTCTATTGCACAGCAGCTTTGCAAGTTCATCATACATGTATGAAAATATTACAAATCAAAACATCTGAGTGATGCTGTAAAGAAAATTTCCTGTTTAGGCAAACTCAAGCAAAAGAACGTAGCTATAGGATTATACTTTTCCTACCACAAAAATTGATGATGGTGTTTCCTAACAGTAACCGCACAAAAACTACTTCAGGTCATTTACCACAAAAAACTTGAAAGAAAAAGAGCAACCCAGTACACAACATTATGACAAGTGTACTTGAAAAAAAAGACAACAACAGAAGCAGAGAAAGAGAGCAAGAAATTGACCTCAAGTAAAAATCTTGGAAGCATGGTTCTGTATTTTGTATTGACATCTGTGCCTGATTCTTCCCAATAGACAGGGGATTTGATTGAGGTAACACCTTCCAATGTGAAAGGAAGCTCCCCACCTGCTTTCTCATAAGGTTGATTGAATGCCCTATCCCACAATTTCTTGGTTTCTTCAAAGTCCTTTTCCTTCGGGGTTTCAGACAGAGTTACCACCTTCCGCAGATCACTTTCTACGGCTAACGCTTTCAAATCATCAAGATACACTGTTGGGTAGCTCTACTCCGTTAAAAGCAAAACAATCGAAAGAACATAGCAGAAAGTCAGAAAGAGGGATTGAGAAAATTAACCGAGGGAGAGAGTCATCAATCATTTTCATTCTAGTGATTACTTCATCCGCGAGTGAGAAATCAAGACTTAAGATGCTGAGTGTGAAAGCATTTAAGAGAAGAACGAAACGCAACAGAAAAACACACCTGGTGGGTCAGCCACATTAAGAGGATGTCCGAAGCAGGAACGAAACGCGAAGAAAACTCATGCGCGAACCTCTGCAGCATAAACAAGAAAGCCCTGTATCGCTGTCTGGCGGCGATCAAGTACACAACCTCAGACCTGTACGGCTCAACGAACATGGAGCACAACGACAACCTCTGCTTCTCAACTTCCTTAAACACACCCTCCTTCAAACTCCCCCCAACAACCTCGCCACCCGAATCCTGCGAATCCGAACTCGCCTCGTTCTCAAACGACTCAAACGGGTATCTGCTGCTCCAAATCTCCATTCCCCGCATCAACGCGTACTCTCTGTTCTCCTCGTCGAAAATTCCCGCTCTCCCAATCAGCTTCGAGAATCTGGTCTCGCAGTACTCCCTGTAACTCACCTAAAACGGTAAACAACATTACAAACTGAATTTACTTCACTTTACCTTTCTCTAATTTTCACGAAAACAAACGATAAACGAACTCACGGGGTTTAAAGTGTGACAGAACCAAACCCATTGGACGTCAAGCGCAGGAAGAATTACAGGAGGAGCAGAGTCCGGAAGCGTGAGATCAGCAATCAACGGCATCCAGAAATCATGATACCTGCAAAACCGTTCCACCGTCAGATGAGTTTACTAAACGAAAACAAACAAGGGAGGTGACTTTGTTCCATAGAGTTTACCTTCTTACAGCCTCCACCATAATGGACGTGTGGTGAAGCCATACCGAATCGGCCACACTCCTCAAGAAGGCGATATTTCGCCTGGCCGCTGACACGAGATCGATCCCGAGCCGTATCGCGGCGATTTCGGGCAACTCGCCGAGACTTGCGGAGGAGGTGCTGGGCGAGATTTCGGGACCGCGGAGATTCTCCGACATGGTTTCGGTGGAGGAGTACGATAGTGCTTTTTAGTAAGTGAGAGACACGAACATGATTGAGTTGCGTGGAGAGGGAAACATGGTTGCGTCTTTAATGAGAGGAAATAATATCTGGTGAAATGGATGAAGACGATGTTATTGTTGTTGATGTTTTTGGCTGTTGGAATTTGGAACAAAGAGAATGAGAGTAAGTAGAAACGGAGTTGTCGATTGAGGAAGACAAGAATGACCGTGAGACTGAGTTCTGAGGTGTCCCTGTTTGAACACGTGTGACCATCCCCTCACTCACTCACTCACTGCTCCCAAGGTTAATGTTATGGAATATAGATTAGCAAGAATGATCATTTTTTCTAATTTTAGAATAGAAACTAAACAATAATAGATTTTTTTTTTTTTGGAAAAAACTAGATTTTCCTTTGAGGGTTCAAAATCGGAAAGATTTAACCCCGATTAACTATGATTATAAATAAATATATCATATCTATCCAAACTAATCATCAACTTTGACATTTGTAAGAGCATACATATTGTCATTTTCCTAATCATATGAGTGTTTATAAAACCACTTAACGAAACAGGGGAGATAGAATTCTGTGTTCTGTTATATGGTCATGGTAGTGTTGTGGTCCCCGGTTTCGTTCATATAAGATCAGAAACAATAATGCGATCCACATGTCGTAAGGTGGCTATAAAAAGTGGTATATCATGTCACTAACATATTGGCAGAGTTGAAAGATCTTATAATAGATGGGTTAAGCACAGATACTTAACCTTGAGCGCAATTAAAGTCACCCACTACGTGATGTTATGTTCCATCACATCTAATACGCATGTTTTGAGTTTGAGTTTTCCACATTCCCCAGTTGTCATCGCTCGTGGCTAATTGCGGCTGTTACACGTATATGAGTGATTGCACCTATTAATAGAAATCATGTTTAATCTTAGAGTAAATTATACTCTCATGATTTTATTGTTCTGAAAAAATACATATTATTCTTGTTTTATAAAATTACACAACTTTTTTACTTTTCAGTATTTAAAAAAGAAAAACGGTTTTAACAACCGCAGACCTTATGTGTGTAACTTGCAAAACATAAAACTAATTATTCTATTTGGTTATAAAAAATGGGGTATATAATTATATATCATATACAAACTATAAATATACATTCTCGCATTTATTAGTTTTATAAAACACTCGCTCTTCACTACAAAATGTTTATATAGAAATTCCAAAGAATAGCAAAAAGAAACAATAATCATCGGTTTATGCGGTCCTTGCCTAATAATGCAGACCAACAAAACTAAGGCTTTGTTTGTATGATAAGATAGATATAGAATAGAGTGCGAAGATAGATTTGTGTAGATTTAAAGGAATGAATATATGTGTTTCTTTTAGTAGATTTAGAGGGTAAAGTGAATGGATTTGAAGAAAAATTTTATGAAAGTTAGTGAATGATTTGATTGATATGATAGATTAAAAAAATTATAGTAGATAAAATTTAAAATTTACTAAAATACCCTTCATAATAAAAATTTAATAAAATTACAATTGAATGAATTAAAAAAATTAAAATTTAAGAATATTTTAATTATCTTTTTATATTAATTATTATATATATACATATATATATATATATATATATGTATATATAAATTAATAATAATAACTACATATATTATTAATTTTTAACTATTATAATTATTATTAATTATTATATACTTTTATTAATTAATAATAATAATAATCATTTTATATATATTATCAGTTATTATATAGTAATATATTAATTATTATATTTAAATAATATTTAAATTATTAATTATTATTAAATATTATTAATTAAATATATAAATATTTATAATAAATTATAATAATAAATAATATATATATGGTCAGTGGCGGATCTTGACCAACATTGTTGGGGGTGTCCAAATAATACATCCAAAATTTATACATTTCATTATTGTCACTAATACAATAAAAAATGAAGTATACGAAGAAAATTGAGACATAAATACCAAAAATGAT
>Ga0209589_1008710_pt1 | contig 15710 bp, 9 predicted proteins | sample CowpeawhiteBW_FD_187525 | JGI IMG/M metagenome (GOLD analysis project Ga0209589, IMG submission 187525) | Root nodule microbial communities of legume samples collected from California USA - Cow pea white BW (SPAdes) (version 2) | ecosystem: Host-associated > Plants > Roots > Nodule | place: USA... | reverse complement strand
GAGAGAATAACAGGGTTACTACTGTGAATCCTAACAGAAACCACAAAAACAAACTTAGAAAGGAGGGAGTACGGTTCAAGGACCAACTTACGTGAGACGAGGTGGGCTTTTGAGCTAGCACGAACAAGAGGGAACCAAACCCTAGCAGAGCTTCTGTTGATAGGGAAAGGGAGAGAGTAAGGTCCTGTTTTTCGAAAGAATGGCAAAAATGAGAGGGGTTAGACTGCCTTAGGGGCTTTGGACACCCTATGAGCCAGTCCTTAGACCCAACAGATAGGGCTAGGCCCCTTTAAATTTTAAGACAGAAAAAGAGGGTTTTACAATTTAAGTTTTCTTTTTTCCATTTTCTTTACTCTATTTATTATGTTTTTTATTTAGGTTAAATTAATATTTTGGTCCTTCTATTTATCAAGTAGTATTAATTTGATTCTTAAATTTTTGTCTGTCTCAATTTGGTCATTTTTAAAAAAAAAAATTATTCAATTTTATCATTAGCGTTAGTTTGACTACACGGTGTTAAAGTTAATGCTTCATATCATTTTCTAGTTTTTTTTTTTAATTTTTTTAATTTTTTAGTATTTTTAATATTTTTTTAATTTCTTTTAATTTCTTTTAATTTTTTACACGTGTCATTTTACGGTCGTGTCGTGTCATATGTCAAAATAATTCAATTGGATCTTAATATTTTGTTATTATTTTCCGTTGGCTAAAGAGAACTTGATGATTCAGAATATTTTAGTTTGTACGAAGCAATTCCTTCCAAGAAACTAAACGTAAGAGATAATTTTAACAATATGAATTGATAATGTTTAAAACTTGAAAGAGAAAAAAATGATATCATACATTTTATAAACAATAGTTAAATTTCCTTTCTAGTCCGTCTCATTGAGGATATTATAAAAGTTCAAATGAATGTGAAGAAAAAATTATAACAAGTGGTATTGCGCAACACAGACTATAAATACTGAATTAGTTTAAGTTTACTGAAATATAAACACAGTCTAATTAATTTTTCAAGCTCAATGAAGATTCATATAATAAAAAGGAAAAGAAAAACTTTATTTAGCTAATTTATATATTTATTTATATATAAATGCTGTATCAATACATGTAACCGTTGTTTTTGATGAATTTTGATATCACCAAATTAAGATCTCAGTGCATCGGCTAGAAAGTAGCCGTAAAAACTGCTTCTCCTACTACATGCCCAGCTATTGCATCCAAAAGCTTCGTCTTCGTCACCTGCAAAATGTTTTGAAAAAGTCCTTCATATTTACTACGAATAGAAATCTACTTTCTCGTGACAAATATAATTATGCTTTCTTTTAAAAGTATATAAATTCAATTAATTATGGTTTAAATTATTTTCCTTTGTTTATTTGTTTACTTATTTTTCCTTTTTTTTTTCTCTTCGTCCATTTTTTTCACTTTACAAAAAGGATGATAAATAATAAAATGATACTTGAATTTTATACCTGATTATCAAAGTGCATAAATAATAAAATGATACTTCAATTCTATACCTGATTATCGAAGTGCATGTGATCATCGAGGGCATAGAGTCTGAACTCAAACCTATCCTGATAGTTAGGAACTTTGGGACCTCGCCAAACACGTACGTTCCAATCGTTAACCCCTTCTTCAATGTTCTCATACTCTCCACCCAGTTCCTCCTTCTTCCCAGAGAACCCTTCAGGAAGTCCTTTAACGCTCACCGGAATGTTCACCACCACCCAGTGGGCGGGAGCCGCCGGGTGACCCGTCGGATCCACCGCATCAATGTCCTGCACCACAAGGGCCATGCTCTTGGTTTTGGGAGGCACGTTGTGCCACTCCAGTGGGGGAGAAATGTTCCACTTTGAGCCAAGACCTTCTTGGGTGCAGTATCTGGGTAGTTTTCTGTTCCCTTCCTTGTCAATTGCTGGTGAAACCAACCTGAATTCGGTGCTGGCCATGGATAAAGTTAAAGACTCTTGCTAGGGTTTTGGTGTGTGAAGTGTTTGTGTAGTGGTGAATTTATTGTCTCTGTTAAGTAAGTTAAGGTTTAGGGAAGTCATGGTGAAGTGTGATTGCGGTGGAACATGTGTCATGCCATGAAGAAGAGGTAGAGTATGGGTTTGACACGTTTGACAACATGAAGCGGTTTGGCTTAATCATGATAGAAGTAGAAGCAATTTATATTAATATTTGAGAAACGGCAAGGTAGGGACGATTTGATTATTAAATATAAATTAAGTGACTTATTATCAGATAAGAAAAAAAAATAATTTATTGAATTAAGATGTATTTTATTGAACGTGGCAATCAAAGGTCTAATTATCACTTTGTTCTTAATATTTGTTAAAATTAGTTGATGTATTTTTTTTTAATTTCTTTTATTCAATCGTACTTTTCATTTTTGTTAAAAATAGTTGTGTTTTATTTCATTAAATTTGTGTGAACATTGTTTAGAGAACGATTACATCACAATGTAATGGTACATTACATCATTATTAGAAGAAAGTTGTTTAGTCACTTAAATAATGTGCTCACAAATTATGAATGAAATAGTCATCAATTTTAATAAGTCCCAATTAATCACTGAAATAGCGACAAGATGCTTTGTTAGTTAAATTAGTTTGTATAGCGACTGAAAACATTGGTAACAAGAAATTAGTTGCTATAATAAAATAAATTATTAGATTTAACCTTTGAATTAGTCACCAAATAAAATGATTTTGTAGTGACTGAATTTATTCTTTTGGCTAAATAGTGATTGAGGGCATTTCGGTGATAAATTAGTGACTGAATGAGTTTTGGTGACTAGATGATATTTGTATGCTTGCCTATAAAAAGTGTGAGCTTATTTATTAAAATATGGCCTAAAATAAATTACAAAAAAATTAATCTTCACTAAAAAAATCATGTATATGTAAATGCAAAAAAGTAAAACTTTCATCTATATGAAAACTAAAAGGCGAAAAAACTAAAATAAAAAAAAAAAACATAATATTTCATTTCCTTCCATGAGAACTAAAAAAACACTAACTTTTCATTTTCCTCTTTTCAAAAGCTAAGCTAAAATGGTGGAACCTAAGAGCTTGAAAATGCATAGACTTAACATTGTGGTCACTATCACCGTTCACTGTGGTCATTGTCAAGGTGGTCACTGTCAACATTGTCCTCCCCGTGGTTGTTGTCAACATGGTTGTCCTCCCCGTGGTTGTCACCAACATGGTTGTTGTTACCATGATTGTCATCAATGTAGTTTCTGTCACTGTGGTTGCTTGTTGGAAGGCATAAGCTTTTTCACTAGTGTCATCGTCTCATTGTCATTGGCCTTATCCTTCAAGGCAGGTTTTCATTGCCTCTTCATGAACTACTTCTTCACCTCTTCGAGGCAACTCTATGATGTCCCACTCAATGTATTTTGCTTGGAAAAAATCATATCTACCCCCATTTGGAAGCTTTTCATGATTACATGTATCCAACAAATTAATTTCAGCTTTTGACAAAATTGCTTTTCTTTGTCGTCAACATGGTTGTTGTCACTATGGTTGCCATCAATGTGGTTTCACCATGGTTGCTTATTGGAAATCGAAAGCTTTTTCACCAATATCGTTGTCTCATCGTCCTTGGCCTTATTCTTCAAGGCAGGTTTTCATTATTGCCTCTTCGTGAACTCCTTCTTCACCTCTTCCAGGCAGCTCTAAGATGTCCCACTCAACGTATTTTGCTTGGTAAAATCATATCTACCCCCACTTGGAAGCTTTTCATGATTACATGTATCCAACAAATTGATTTTAGCTTTTGACAAAAATGGCTTTTCTTTGGTTTTCAACGAAATAAAATCTTATCTGTATGTATTACACTGAACTTGAGATGATAGGTATTATGGTCAGAGTTAGGTGTGTTATTGTTGAGATTAAATTGTTCTCAAAGTTATATGTGAGTGTTGGAATTAATAGTCTCTATGGCCACGCAGTAGCATAATCTAGTGGTGGCCTTGACCTGCCCGTCAATTAGACAACAAGCACAAAGAGAGGAGGAGTTAGCACAATCATTGTTGGTTCTCATGTGAGTCTTCACCAAAGTTCCACATCGAGTAATATGAAGAAAAGAGTAGTAGAAAAATATTATAAAAATAAATAGTTGCTTTTGGAATTGTCACAAGTCAATAGGTCTCTCGGGTGTATGGGGGCTTGCGTAGTTGTGTGTCATTGGAAGGTTTGCATTTTTTGCCAGATAAAATTGCACTATGAAAGGTTTGGAGTTTTGGTCCATAAGAAATTGTACTTGAGTGATAATACTTTTTGTTGAGTATTTATGGATGTAGGCCTTGAGGTGTCAAACCACGTTAAATTTTCTGTGTGTTTTTATTTATATTTTTATGCTTTTATTTATGGGTGTGCTTCTACTGGGAGATATTATTTTCTTAGTGTGTGATTTCCCTACGATCACAGCGTCATATTTTAGCTCTTCAAGTATGTCTTGACAATTTTAGAACATGTATCTCATCACCCATCGAGTAATCTTTCTTTCATTTGTAATATATTATAATATAATATGATATAGGTGTTTTAGGAAGAAATTGAAGAGCTTGAACTTGACATTAATCATTCACTTCAATGTGTCATTATACTACCACTTAAATGTTGTCACTTTACAAATGATGTTAGAATCAATTTAACGAAAGATACCACAATAATTGTTTTATAACAAATATGAGGACTATTAGAATTGATGAGTTCCCTTTGATGTGGTGGAGTGAAAGAAACCCATGGTTGCAATGGAAATCAGTGGAAATGAGAATGGAGACAAGTTTTAGAGGCTCTTGTAGCAACAATGTGGAGTGGTGAAAGATGAAAGACTAGGAATATAAGGCTACTCTAGAGGAAGGTGGCTAGAGGATACTAGGGAGAATCCTAGCTAGTTATGACTCTCACTTAGGCAAATGCATGGAGTTATCTCAACATAGGTTCATTTATCATTCAAATCAAGAGTAAAGTTTTGCAAGGCATGAAGGCTCTTACTTATTGTGAAGATTCCTCCTAAATGAAACGCACATGCACTTTGAAATGAGATGCAAATATGCAAGCCTATGCATAGGATACATGTTCAAGGAACCTTCTTGGCCAAGCTTTCAAATGAGCTTTAGAGGTGGCCCAATTTGGAAGCTAAAGGGAAATATATGTTGGCCCTTTATTGGAAAACAATGGCTTAACATTTGGCCCAAAGTAAATATATGTTACTGCTCCTTAAAGTCCATCATATCTTCACATATTCTTTGGTCCATGAGAAGAGCATATGAAGCTCATTAAGCCTATTGGGATCTAAGCCCTATTAAATCTTCTTCATCATATTTCTTGTGACTGGGATTTTGGATGGGCTTGAGCCTGGATTGGAGCTTGGGCCGCGAAGTTCACCTAGGCCTGATTCATCATCTCCTCCCCTTTGGAAAAGATTTGTCCTAAAATCTTGATGCTCATCATGATCCATTGTACCTAGAAAAGGAATCAAGTCAGTCACATTGAAAATGGAATGAACACCATATTCAAAAGGAATATCTAATTGATATGCATTGTCATTTATCTTCCTTATGATTTGAAAAGAACCATCACCATGGGGATTTAGCTTGGACTTGCGTAAATGAGGAAACCTTTCTTTGCGTAAGTGCTACCAAACTAAATCACCTTCATTGAAAATCCTAGCTTTCTTGCCTTTGTTGTTGTACTTGGCATGTTTGTGAATTTGAAATTGAATTTGGTTTTGCACATTTTCATGTAAATCTCTAATGAAATTGGATTTAGACCCATTCTTTATGAATAAAGTCAAAAGAAGTTGGAAGAGGTATTAAATCCAAAGATGTGATAAGATTGAAACCATAGACAACTTCAAAAGGAGAAAGGTTGGTGGTGCGATGGACCACATGGTTTTAGGCAAATTTAATGTGAGGAAGATACTCATCCCAATATTTATGATTGCCTTTCAATACTACCCTTAACAATGTGGATAAAGATTTATTTACTACTTCAGTTTGCCTATCAGTTTGTGGGTGACAAGTAGTAGAAATTTAAGCTTAGTCTCAAGTTGTGACCATGAGATTCTCCAAAAGTGACCAAGGAACTTAGTATCTCTATTCCACATAATTGTCTTTGGAAAACCATGAAGATGAACAACTTCTTTGAAGAAAAGCTTTGCAATATTGCGAACATCATCTACTTTGCGACAAGGTATAAAATGAGCCATTTTAAAAAAAATGATGCACTATCACAAAGATAGGGTTGAAGATGATGTTCTCACTTCTCGCTTCAACGAGGTTAACATCGTCTTAACCAAGGAGATTTGGGCCTCCATTGTTGGCTTCCGGCCAGGTGGCCTCCCTACCCATTGTGTTCTTCCTGGGGCAAATCGTCTGGACATCTATCAATCGTGTTTGAGGGATTCCCCTACAAAGCGTGATTACAATATTTTCAGGGTCAACGAGATGAAGAAGAATGAACGTGTACTCGCTTTCATCATTGCCTGGATTCTGGTTCCTCGTAATGGCAATCATGCTCAACTCACGACGGAGGATGTTTTTCTCCTCCATGCCTTCAAATCAAACCTTCTCATCGATTGGTCCAAAGTGGTCACTAATACCATCCAAAAGGCTCTCAAGCTCCCCTATTATCCTCTACCTTACGGTGTCTTCCTGTGCAAAGTATTTGAACATTATAATGTTCATTTCTCTAGGGAAACCTCTCACGGCTAAAACCACACCAGTCTGATTGGAGCAAACGCTCTTCACCACATGGGCCTGGCCTTTAGGGCAAACACCTGGGCGTTCAAGGATGAACTTGAGGAAGACCCATGTGGCACTACAAAACCTTCCTCCGCTGTCGCTTCCCATACTGCCTATGAGCAAGACATGCTGTGAATGGTCACCACTCTTCTTGGTCACCATCAAACCTGGATGGCCAAGATGGACTCCATTGAGAAACAACTCTCCTCCGTTCAAGAATAGTTGGCTCTGCTCATTACTGTTCGTCAACCTCCAAATCCAACTGATGTTTTTGACTCTGCAGAAGGCACTGAGAGTGAGACATACATGGATGCCACTAATGACGAATAGCTTTGTCCTATCCTTACACACCCACTTTTGTTTAACCTCCTTTAGGCTAACCTTTTTTTTGTGCCCCTTTAGCTTTTGCTTGGATTTCTTCCTAGTGAGGTGGTGTACGTTTTGCTTGGCCTCCCTTAGTTCTTACCTGGCTAATCCTTTCCCTCTTGTATGTACTTAATGTAAACTCTAATATTCTTGTTGCTGGCTCTATTTATCCATCCCATTGGTCTTGGTTTCTACTTGCTCTTGGTTGATGTTTATTTTATTTGCTGCATGTATACACTTCCATTAATTTCTACACTACTAACTTACACTACTATTGCACCATTTAAATGTTGATTTGCCTTATGATTGTATGCAATCTGCTGTTAACACTGTGCTACTGATTTCACATGCTACATTGTTCCCATTGCCATCCTCTGTATTGTTCATCTGTGATAGCTACGGTCTGTGCTGGTTTCGTTGTGTTACACACCCCTGTTCTTTTTGCTAATGTCCAAAGGGGGAGAAAGAAAGAAAGTCTTGTCTCTGTGTTGCAGGACACATTATGTTGCTATGTTGCAGGACATATTTTGGCCATCATAAAAAAAGGGAGATTGTTGAAAGGGGGAGTTGTTTCAACTCAAGTGAAGATGGTTTTGATGATGTCCAAGGCTACACATCATGTGCATTACTAGATTAGGATTAGTCCTGCTTTCCTAGCTTGTGCATTAGATGTTGCAGATCAAAAATTACACGTAAAACAAGCTTACATTGAATTGTATCAACCATCAAACTCTTAAATGTGAACTCGTAAATAGATTAGCTACTTAACTAATAGATTAGATGAGGGCACTGCACTAATGCAGTGAAAATACACTCACGTTAATCTATTAGGTAAATGCCCAATCTATTAGTCACTACATCAGAATTCTTGTATAAAAATAGGTTTTGAAATCAATTTTGAGAGAGAGAGAGAGAAAACTAACTGAAAAACTGAGAAACATCTTTCAAGACTGTTTTTCTGAGATCTACAGAGTTCTTGTGCGTTCTTGAGAGATATTCAAGTGAACCTTCAAGAAGTTTGATGATGTATTCAACCTTGATAGGTCAAACTTGGATCTAGAAATCAAGTAACAAATCTGCACAACTACTAGGTGTATTCATTCCTTGTTTCTTCTCTTATTGTATTTCTGTTACAGATTGATTCATCGTGTAAAGTGAAGGTATAAGTGCAATTGTGTGGATGCATTGCATCTAGGGGGAGTTCTTGATTTGTAGATCAAGCTCCCTAGTCTTTACGGTCTTGAATTATATAGATGCTCTTGTAATTCTTGAATCTCTATTGATTTAGTGGAATCCTCCTAAGTGGGTTACTTAGGAGAAGACTGGACGTAGATTCATCTTGAATCGAACCAGTATAAATTTTTGTGTTCTTTGTTTCTCTCTTCCTTTACACCTTTCTTGATTGCTTTACACAGTCCATTAACACAGAATTGTAAAACTTGTCAATTGGGTCATAAAGGTTAAAGAAACTTTCAAGATCCAATTAAAATAATTGAAAGATTCAATAACCAATTCAGATCCCTTTCTTGGTTGGGTTATATTAGACAGATCCATTTTTTAACATTCTTAATATCAAGGGGGAGACTAAGAAGTGTTATACCTAGATAAGTTTGTACTCGTGTAACCTGAATATATTTGTGTACTTGTTGTAACTTGGAGATGTTGGTGTAATTATTATAATAAAAATTTATTTCATTAATGAAATCTCTTAAGTTATTTTTGAGAAAGAATTGGAGAGGTTTTGTTTGAAAAAAAAAAAACAAAACAAATCAATCCAATTGCATAGTAGTAAAATTAAGGTTTTATAAAACTAGTCATTCATATTATGTCCCTTGTGGTATCATAACATTCAAACAAAAAAAACATGAACCAACAATAGCCGAAATATGGAAACCAACATTTGTATGTAATTCAGAAGCGTGACTTTCACATGTATATTGAGGATTTATTGTTAATCACCACCCACTTCACTTCCCCCTATAATCATCGCAACTTATTGCATATTTAGCCATATATCTCAATCCAAAATTTATTACCCATTCACACCAATGCGTACTAGTGAATTATGTATCCAACTTGAAAATTTCTTGTTGTGTTTCTTTCCAATTTTTTCAATTTCTCTCTCTACAATAAATTTGATTAACGCAAACTAACCTATCATCATTGTATACCATATTCATTCTAATGCAACTTAATAAAGATTTTGAGCATGGTTAACCTATTATTCTTTCACATGCCACCTCATTCGTTGAATTCATTTATACAAAGCCATTATATCTATTGTAGGCCATTATACGCTTTTTTCTTTCAAAAAATATCATGTCTTTGTAATATATTATTTGTTTAACCAAATCTACTACAATGTATCTCATCTAAATCTCCTTCTTCATACCAATGTACAAGTAAGGAACAAAATCCTTAATTTGACTTAATTAAGAAAATAAGCCTTTATAGCTCAGTGGTAGAGCGGTCTTGTAAACTCAAGGTCTGTAGTTCAATCCTACATGAAGGCATCTTTCAAATGTTTTTAAATAATACCTCCCACGTCCAATCTAACTTCCATGAAATTTTAATTATTTTCTTGGGAGAAAATGAAATCTAATGAGTTTCAAGTGTAGAAAATGGGTGTATTGGAGTTGCAAATGCAGTATTGGAGTAAACAAAAACCTTAATTTGACTTAATTAAACAAATAAGCCTTTATAGCTCAGTGGTAGAGCGTCAGTCTTGTAAACTGAAGGTCTGTAGTTCAATCCTGCATGAAGGCATTTTTCAAATGTTTTTAAATAATACCAATCTAACTTCTATGAAATTTTAATTATTTTCTTTGGAGAATATGAAATCTAATGAGTTTGAAGTGTATAAAATGGGTGTATTGGAGTTGCAAACTCAAGATGCATTATTGGAGTAAACAAAAACCTTAATTTGACTTAATTAAACAAATAAGCCTTTATAGCTTAGTGGTAGAGCGTCAGTCTTGTAAACTGAAGGTCTGTAGTTCAATCCTGCATGAAGGCATTTTTTTTAAATGTTTTCCATTTTGGAAAAAATGGAACATCAACTATTGCAAAACTATAAGTGTAAATAATTGTTTAAATTATAATAATATTGTATATTTACATTTATACAAAAAAAAATTAATATAGAATTTTTTTTATTTTTAAAAATTAAAAAGAATAAAAATATTTAAAATAAAAATAAAAACAGACCAGGGGCGCATTGACCCGTATTTTTCCTGCCAGTTTGATGGGTTAGGCGGGTCGAACCAATATGGGTTGGTAAGTTGAAAACTCTAATCCGGTCCGCCCTTTTTTTGATAGGTTGGTGGACCGACCTGACTATTTAGGCCGCTTTAACACCCCTATGACAAACACTATTAAGTTTTGATTATATTTATGTTATTATAACATGTTCACAATTGTAAAATATATGTATCTTAAGACAATATACCCTAATCATAACTTATACTTTTAGAAAGTATTTAATTTTAATCACAATTATATATTATTTTGAACTTTTCGTTTATATGTATTCACTATTCCAAAATGACTCATAAATTATGACAACCACTATCAACAAAAAGACAATGTTAATTTTGTAACTAAACACAAATTTTAAATAACAATTAGTCTAAAATTAATGTTAAAAGTAAAAATAATTTACGAATAACAATTTTTTCTTCAAAGTCAAACTTTTGAAAAATAATGGCGATTACTTATATAGAATCATCATTAAAAGTTGATAATTTTGAAATAATGACATATTTTTTTAAAATCATCACTGTTTCTCTTATATCTTGCCAAAACAATGAAATTTTGAAAATTCATCGTCATTTTTCTTTCGATAGTTTCAATTTATTTTCTCTCTCGCTGTGGACCACTCATGTCGTTATTGCTAGGGGTGGGCATGGATTGGATTTTTAATGATTCAATCCACATCCATTTTAGATCCAAATAATTGGATTATATTTTCGACCCAAATCCATATTTTTAGCAAAAGTTGTTTGGATTTTTTAAAATCCAGATCCAAATATTTGGATTAAGATTTAAATCCAATCCAAATATTTGGATCAAGTTTAAAATCCAGAATCCATTTTTTATAAAAGAAATTTAAATTGAATTTTTTAAAACTTGTGTCATTAAGGCCAACATGACTCAGATCGTACAGGTCGTCAGGCACAACCTGTTTGAGTCGTCAAGTCGACCCATAGAGGTGTCAATTTGGCCCAGCCCACAGGGCTTAGCCCTGACCCATGTGGGCTAGGGCCAAAAAAGCCCACACTAAAAAAAAGCCACCATCAAAGAAGCCCACAAGGCCAAAAACCCTACAAAAGCCCTGTGGGTCAGGGCCAACCCATGGGCTTTCATCTTCAACATGAAAAATATATTATTTTTTAAAATAGATCCAGATAAGCACGACGACCCAAATAGGTCAGACGACCTAGACGGGCCTTACGAACCGGACGGGCCCGACGACTCAAACGTGCCCAACAACCTGAACGGGATCGACAACCCGTCCGGGATCCGATGACCCGAACGACCTGGACGGGCCCGACGACCCAGACGACAAGCACATGCCCGACGACCCAGACGAGCCCGACGACCTACATGGGCCTTACGACCAGGACAGACCCGACGACACGAACAGGCCCAACGACATGAACGGATCGGATGACCCGGGTGAGCCAAACGACCTGAATGAGCCCGACAACCCGGACAAGATCGACAACCCGTCCGGGATCCGATGACCCGAACGACCTAGACGGGCCCGACGACCAGGAGGACCTAGACATGCCTGACGACCCGGACGGGCCTGACGACCTACATGGGCTCGACAACATGAACGAGTCGGATGACCTGGATGAGGCCGATGACAAGAACAGGCACGACGACATCAACGGGCCCGACGACATGAACGGGTCATCGGGCCCGCTTGACCCGTTCGAGTGTTCGGGCCCACCTGACCCGTTCGATTCTTTGAGCCCACTTGACCCATTGGGGTCATCGGGCTCGCCTGGCCCATTCGGGTCTTCGAGCCCGCTTGGCCCGTTCGGATCTTCGAACCTGCCTGGCTCGTTCGAATCTTCGAACCTGCCTGACCCGTTCGGGTCTTCGGGCCCACTTGGCCCGTTCGGGTCTTCGGGCCCGTTTGGCCCGTTCGGGTCTTCGGGCCCACTTGGCTCGTCGAGTCAATGGGGTTGCCTGGCCCGTTTAGGTCATCGGGCTCACTCGAATTTTATGGATTGTTGAGCCCGATCGACTCGTTTAGTTTTGTCGGGCCCGCCTAGCCCGTTCATATCTTTAGGCCCGACCAACCTCTTATGGTCGTCAGGCCTGCCCAATCCGTATAGGTCGTCGAGCAAGGCTCGTCCTAGTCTGAATTTAGCCTAGTCTATCTCAATCTTTAGGCTAACCCAACTAAAAGTTTAAATTAAAAATTTGGATTGGATTTTTTGGATTATCCATATTTAAAAATCTTTATTTATAAAATAGATATCGAATCCATAAAATATATAAAATGTAGATTAGATTGAAATCCAGATCCATTAAATGGATTTTAAATGGAGTGGATTTTTAATAAAATGGATCATAAATGGACTGGATTGGAGCAAAAGTGGATTGGATCACAAAAATTAGATTTTTTGCCCACCCCTAGTTATTGCCTATCAGTTGTCTTGCCTTTGCGGCGCTACTCTTTGTTTTGTCTTTGCTCATATGCAATGTCAAAATCACTATTGCAACTGTTCTCAACGCACAATAAGAAAAAAACATTTTAGCCACCGAAGAAATTGTTGGCTAACACCCCTAGGCACCGAATCGACCACTAAAAATAAATAGTGACGAAAACTCTAGTCGCAAAACAATCACTGATTTCAAAATCGGTAGCTAAATAGCCACTGAAATTATGGTCGCTAATTGGTCACTAAAAATCAGTGGCTAATAGGAACAAATTTTAATCTAATAAAATTATTTTAGTCACTAATTCGGTCGCAAAGAGGTACTTTTTTCAATTTAAGTAAAATAATATCGATGGCTAAATTGGTTAATAACTAAATCGATGGTTGATACAATAGATAAATTAATGGCTAAACCAGTAGCTAAATCAGTGGATAACAGTGGCTAAATCAACTTGCTTATATTCAATTTTCTACCTACTTATAAATGCTACATATTTAATTATACTAAATAAAAATAACCTTCAATATACAATGTAGCAAAAAGTAGTTTAATACTTGATCCAACATAAAACCAAAATGAAATTAGTTTTAAATACATCTGCAAGTTATAAAAGTCATCATACAATTAAGCTTAACTAATGTTCATGGGGACTACCATCACACATTTCTTCTATTTGATGAACCATTGGAGATTGGCTGATACTAGAACAAGAGAAAGTGATAAAAAAACTAATTAGTGTGAACTAATATGTCGATACAGTGGGTGCCTAACACATCAAACACAAAAAACTATTGTGGTTCATCCACTACAGGTTATATTAAATCAATTTAATATATAGATTAAAAAAAAGTTTTTGTGGGAAGCTAACTCCTAGTCCGTTGAAGTTGAAAATGGATTTTAAAAAAGGGATAAAATATGCTTTTCTATTAATTGCTTTTCTATTAAGTCACGTTTCTTAGTGGTCATTCTTCCTAAACCCTGCCCTAGGCTAAGTGTTTCTGATATATTCTTTTTATTATAATTATATTTCAAATAACCAAAAGAGAGATAAGTAATCTCAATACATCATAAAAGTTAGACTTGACTCGTTAAGATGAGTAAAGGATAAAATATGATTTTGGAAATACATTTTCTAATATATAAGAAAGTAATGTAAGATTACTGATGAACTAATCTTAAGTTACTTCTAACTTTTATAATTAATATATTTTCTCCACAAAAATCATTTTTTTTCTTTGAATTGTGTTGTCTAAAGAGTTTTATAACATACATATATATAAAAAGTAAGTTGCATGCACATATATGAACTTACATTTTTTGCATTCACATGAAAATACGTTATCAAAATTACAGTAAACTTCATGCACATGAAAATACTTCATCAAAATTAATTATAAATATAATGACAAGACAAAGCTCTACGAAGTTACAAATAATTAACTAAAAAGCATTATGTTAATCTTGTACATTTTTAGTTTTTGCCATGTGATTGGTTGAATGGTATCCAAAAACAAGTGTCCCCAAAATCATCTTTGCCAAAATCACCACCATTTCTAGCCAAGACATTATTGACACATCATGTTCTCCAAAGTTTAATTCCCTTGGGCCTTTATCTATAAAGAGAGGCGGTAACAGTATTGGACTCTATTCAAGTTCTGAAAAGATTATGACCCTAAGACACACCATCAAAACTCCTACTCTATAGAGGAAAAAGTCTAAGTCACAAAAATTACAAGAAATTGTTTATTTGTCCATAGTAATAAAATAAATAAATTGTATTATTTGAAAATTTGTGAAAGAGAGTGTAACATCCCTTTTGAGATGCCACGTGTAATTTTTTTTTTCATTTAAAATGTGAAGCACAACCTCCAATACCATCCAATTAAATAAGAATTCTTCACAATTATTTTATCCAAAATAACACTTGATAAAAAAAAAAAAACTTGTTCAAACCTTCTTTATTCATCGATGTAGATATATAGTTCCTCCTAACAAATAACATAATTTGTCAAAATGAGACTTAATCTCATATCCTTCAAATGCGAACTCAACCACTACACTATTACTTTTTTCTTATTTCATAACCAAAAACAAAAAAACTTTCAAAGGTTAAATTAGAACTCCCCAAAGCTGCCCTACGAGCTCCTCACAGCTAAGTCTCTCCAACTTCATCTACATCAACATATACTTCTGTACAACGTAAGTCATACGATCATCATAGGTGGAAACCACGTCCACAAACATGCAAAGGTAAGCTAACCATGTATCACATCACATAATAGGCATATTAACATGTAACTCATGTAGCACATTATAGTGTAACATAACTCATTCATAAAAAATCCACCAACACCACAACTTGAACTCATAAAAATATTACCACCAAGTAATATTAACGTTTTGACACTCTCATAGGAAACCATTATAAGTAATTTATAGGTTAAAATACCTTTTTGGTCCAAATTTTTGTTAAGTTTTTTCAAATAAATCATAATTTTGGTTTTATGTTCAAATAGGTCCCAATTTTCGTCAATTTTGTTCAATTGAATCTTTTTTTGCCAACACCGTTTAAATCATTAACGAACATGAACAGTGACTGTCACGTGTCACTTTTTTAAATTTTTTTAAAATGTACACGTGTCAACCCAATAGCGTGCCACATGTCACTTCATGGTTTTTTTTTTATTTTTTTTGAATTTTGTTTTTTTTAATTTTTTAAATTTTTTTTAAATGTCCACGTGTAACCCAATAGCGTGCCACGTGTCAAAGTCAATGTTCTATATTCAATTTGGTCCCTATATTTGTTATTTTTGTTCAATTTAGTCTCAATTTTTGTTTAAAATTGACCAATTTTGTCCCTATCAAAGATGTGACCAAATTTAATTTTTATATCAAAGTTATAATG
>Ga0209589_1008709_pt1 | contig 15710 bp, 6 predicted proteins | sample CowpeawhiteBW_FD_187525 | JGI IMG/M metagenome (GOLD analysis project Ga0209589, IMG submission 187525) | Root nodule microbial communities of legume samples collected from California USA - Cow pea white BW (SPAdes) (version 2) | ecosystem: Host-associated > Plants > Roots > Nodule | place: USA... | reverse complement strand
ATAAAAACTTGTAAAAGTAACCGTTAAATTTTAAAAATTTAATAAATAATTAAATTATAAAGGGTAAAGTTGGAATTATGAAATGTGGACACAAAAGAGGGAATCCCCTTTATATATAGTTATAGATGAATGACTTTTTCATAAACAATTATAACCCAGTCAAAGAAACCAACACATTAAGCAAAATCAGTGATAGAAGTGACGAATGAGTTAGCTACCTTTTAGGCTTCTCATTTCTGACGTTAACGTTCGGGAATCGATCACTGAGTTAAGAATGTTTCATACCCAAAAGCAGAATTCAAAACTTTTACGTTGGAAAATGTCCACGTCAGTGGCCGGCACAATAAAATCGGAATTGACCTTGCCAACAGGCACCAACCCCAAACAAGGCACTGCTTAAGTCAAATCTCCAATATACAAAAAATAAATAAAAAGTGCTCTATTATTAATAATAATACACATTCAACACAATTCTATAATTATGCATTCTTATCCTCTATTTTTTTATCTCGACAGAAATTGTCACTTGTTTCAGTCAACGTTTAATTGTTCACACATTTTGATGCCGGTTAATCTGCAATCATTCAGAGAGTTCTTCTTATTTTATTAACTATATTATATCTCTCGAATTTTTGACGAATTCTTGCCTTAATTTACCATCTATACTTTTTTTGGAATGTTTTTTCTTACACTGATTTTTTTTTCTTTTTAAATTTGAACAGTGACAGTTAAAATGGCAAAAGAGTTTGCTTAAATAACTCATTCCCATGAAAATAGAAAATTACTTTTGAATTATTTATTTATTTTTTAGCTGGGAAACTTTAATTAAATGGTGAATATATTATTATTATTATTATTATTTTCTTAGAAGATTAGTGTGATGGAATTAATCGCCGACTTTGACAGCAGAACATAAATAAGAAGGGGTCCATCGTAGGATGTTGTGTTGTATTGTGATGAATCAAAAAATCTAGAAAACCGGCCATACAAAATGGAACGATGGTTAAACCATTGGTGCCACCAAAAAGATGTGGTCAAAGTGTCAAACATCAAAGAACCTTTTAACATTAACATTTGACCATTCTTAATCACCATAACTCTTTTTTCTCCACAATATTTAATACATTTTATATTCAATAATTAAGATAGGGTTTAAATGTATTACCATCTTTAGCTCTTATAAAATGAGTTTTTGATTTAGGACAGTTTGTTTAAGATTAAAAAAAAGGCTTTTTTTTTTATATAGTAATTTTGTTTTAGATAATTTGAAAGTGTACTACAATATGAATTGTGCCTTTTTACAATCATGAAAATCAGTTTTTTTTCAAAGGTTGATTAGATTTCATGAAAGTATTTAGCGCAGCTTTTTGATTCTGGTCTGACAAGTTTTTTTTTTCTTTAATTTTTTATTATTTTAAAAACCTGATGCATACATCCGAAAAATTTAAAGTGATTATTCTCTAAAAATAAATTATTATTTCTTAAAGAATTTGTAATGATAAACGGGTCTAATATTTAATTATTTATTTTTCTAAAATCTAAACTTATTCATTTTCCTTAAAACTATTAGATTATTTTATATTATTTTATAGTCATTCTTCAAAAGTCTGAAGTCGTTTTTTTTATTTTTAATCTTTAATTTTATTAATTATAAGATAAATAACAAATCTCACATGGTAACAAAATAAAAAAAAAAGAATTTAAAATCAAGTACTACTAAAAATATTTTTTTCTTAGTCAAACTAAAAATAAATTTAATCCTAAAAATGACCATTTAAAAGGTGTAATTACATAAGAAGAATATTAGTAATAATAGAAACAAAAGATTGAATGATGAAGAAAGTCCTCCTTTGACCCATCTTCAAGGCAGACACATACTCTTCTTTAAATACCCTCTGTCCTTTCTCTCTCTCTCTCTCCCTCATGTTAACCCAAACAAAATTCAAACACAGTTTTCTCTTAAGAACAGGAACAAGAACAAAAACAAGAATCTGCACAGTACCAACGTTGTTATCGCAACATGTCTTGTTTCGTGGCAGTTCCTAATTCCCCCGTTTTCTCTCTGTTTAACAACAACACCAACAACAATAACTCTTCTTCCATGGCAGAACCTCTCATGCTTTCTCTTCCCATTCCCTCCCCCACACCCTCTTGCTCCTCTCCACCTTCCTCTCCCCAGTTGAAGCGAAGAAGACCTGCAAAACTCGACATTCCCGTCGCTTCTCTCGCATTCACGCTCTCCACGGCGCCGGCGCCGTCTCCGGCCATGGACGCCGTCGTCGAGGTCGACGGAAGCGGGTTTTCTGTCTTCTGCAGACGAGGAAGGAGGCCCCACATGGAGGACCGTTACTCCGCTGCCGTTGATCTTCGCGGTGAACCCAAGCAGGTAACTTAGAATCAAGTTTTCTTCGATTTCTTCTAAGATTTTGGCGCGTTTGTTTGGCATTGACATTAGAATCACTTCAGAAAATCAATAACTCAGAAGAAAAATTTGGTGACGGAAATGGTTGTTTTCTCACTAAGTTTAACGTAAAAGGATTTATCGATAAAACTTTTAGAATACTATAAATGCTCAAATTAGGATGTTGGCAAATTAGTTCATAAGAATAAAAAAAAAACAATTTTTATATGTTAAAATTAATATTTTTTCATAATTAAAAATTTAAAAGTTAGAGAAAGTATATGAAATTCTTCTCTAAAATTTTTATATATAAATCAATTTTGAGCTATAAAGAAACTAATCTCAATCCTTTTTTATATATTCTTCTCTCCTAAAAGTTTTTATGATAAAAAATTCATTCAAACATAAAATATGATATTTTTTAATTAAATCGTAGGGTTCTTAAAATTGTTATATTTTATGATAACTTATAAATTATTTTCATTAATTTTTTTATAATCATGTTATAGTTATATAACAACCATCAAATTTAATAATAGTTAAGTTCTTTCAGAAAATTTGGCAATAGCAACTTCAGTTTAAAAATCTATTTGAATTGTTCAAACAGTTTAGAAAATTGTTTTAACCTAAATGTTTGTCATTAATCGTGAATTTGTTTGAAGTGAATTTTGTTTGATATATATGCTTTAATGGTCAGAATGGATGCAAGTGCAAGCAAAGAGTTCTAACATGGAGTTTTTTTTTGTTGTTGTTTGTTTAGGCTTTCTTCGGCATATTCGATGGGCATGGGGGCACAAAAGCTTCGGAATTCGCTGCACATAACTTAGAGAAGAATGTGATGGATGAGGTGGTTAGAAGAGATGAAAGTGACATTGAGGAGGCAGTGAAACATGGCTACCTCAACACAGATTCTGAATTCTTGAAGGAGGATCTTCATGGTGGCTCTTGCTGTGTGACAGCATTGATATGGAATGGCAACCTTGTCGTGTCTAACGTTGGGGATTGTCGTGCTGTGATTAGCAGAGGAGGGGTAGCAGAAGCCCTCACATCTGATCACAGGCCTTCAAGGGAAGATGAAAGGGACAGAATTGAAACTCAGGTATTTGATTAAATAACCAAGTGAATCCCTATTACAATTTGTCTTCCAAACGTGTTCCAATCATTATAAATTGAAAATTTTAACTTTTTAACATGTATTGAATGGTCTGAACTGTGAACATGCGATGGTCTAACATCGTCTGATATATAACTTACCCTCTTTTAAGTTCTTCATTTGACATGAATTTGTTGATTTAAATAGGGTGGCTATGTTGATGTGTGCCGTGGTGTGTGGAGGATCCAAGGGTCATTGGCTGTTTCTAGGGGAATTGGAGATAGGAACCTGAAACAATGGGTGATAGCAGAACCTGAGACCAAAGTTCTTAAAATTGAACCTCTGCATGACTTGTTGATCTTAGCTTCAGATGGCTTATGGGAAAAGGTATACACACACAATATAGGACTTAATTGAGTTAATGAAGTGATTTCATTTTGATAATTTTTGCATCATGCATTGCATGATACTGTACATTACTCAACTATTAACAGATTAAACTTTGTTTGATCAGGTTAGCAATCAGGAAGCAGTGGATATTGCTGGTCCTTTTTGTGTAGGTAACAACAGACAACAACCTTTGCAGGCCTGTAAGAAGCTCGTAGATTTATCTGTGTCGCGAGGTTCTGTGGATGATATAAGTGTTATGATCATCAAGTTGCAAAACTATGTTTGAAGTCTCAATGCTACAAGAAGAAGGTTTTGGGAGGGTACGAGGGACTCCACCTTAGTTAATTAGTTCTTCATTCTTAGCCTTCAACACTCAGAAGATGATGAATGTGATCATTAAGGTTACAGGGTTGAAGTTGGTAACCTCAAAGTAAGAGACTAATCTGTATATATCCGACGAATGGCAGAGTTCGTTGAAGATATTAGCACTAACTTTTAGAAATTTTTTGGTAGAATGATCTTCGAGCAATGAACGTCTTTTTGAGTGTATAAAAGGGTATAACTTGTATCCGATTCTATCTGCAAATTATGTTATGTATATCATTTATGTCACATCTTTGTACAATTCATGTTTATATACTTGAAGTTTTACTGTTCTTTCTGGGTACGTAGAATGGATAATCGAAAACAATAGTTCAGAGAGCAATTAACAGCAAAACCAAGTGATCCTATTTGTTTACCTAACTATGAATATTGAAGCTGTGTTTATAGGAGTTGATGATTTTTACACTTCTTATTAATGTAGTTTTTTTTTGTGTGTAATTTATACCTTGATTGGTTTTTAAATCACATGATTCCCCATCTCTTGTGAAAATGGTCTTGTTTATATATATAAAAGACAGTGATGAACTGTATATAATTTTTATTATTTAAATTGTTTAAAATATGGTTAAATAAAACAAAAAAAAAATCATTTTATTCAATAATTTCAATTCTCCGTTCTCTAGTTTTTTTTCCATTGTAAAAGTATTCATAAGAAAATTATTACATTATTTCTCTTAATGTCATTTAACTTTGATTATTTAGTTGTAGGGCATAACATTGACTCGATATACTTCTAGAATCGTAAAAAGTGTTGGTTAACAAAAGTAACTAGGTACATAATTTAGTATATGAAAATCATTCTAAAGCTAAATGCTACATGAAAGTGTTTTATATTTTTGGTTTTTGAAAGTTCCAAAGTCTTCCCATGTTTTTGATGATGAGATTGGAATTATGGAATTGTGAAATTTACATCACAAATGGCTTGTCATCTCATCTTTTGACTTTTATCATACTTTCCCTCTCCCACGTAGGAGTTGACTTCGTAAAGCGTTGAAAATATGAAACAATGCGATACACACATATACAGTTATTGTTTTGTTTGGGTACGTTAAAAATGCAAAGAAAATGATGAGAAAAGAATAGTTGTAAAAAGTGATTCGAAGTGGTGGGAACGCGATTGTTTAGAACCATTTATAAATCATCACCGTTTTGTAAAGGAATTGACCAAGTTTGGTGGCGTTTAGAAGCATAGAAAATGTCCACACCGAATAAAGAATATTGCGTATGGGTTGCTCACCATGCACTCACTTTTGTATACGACAACCACTCATTCATATTTGAATAAGAAGTGATAAAATATGATAAAAGGGAATCTGTGAGCTATTTCTATTTGATTCCGTATTCTATCGTACTTAAGCAAGTTGCGCAAATGTGAGTTATATTTTTATCCAACTTATCTTTTAGAAAAATAAATTATTTTACTTTTACTGTTAAACAATAATATATATATATATATATATATATATATATATATATATATATATATATATATATAATTCACTAGGGATGTTAAAAGAACAGTAGAATACGAGGTAATAACTCTCTTGTACCCTATTTATCTGTTCTCATATCTTGTGGTTATTTATTACATGAATATCTGTAAACAAATTTTAATATCAACGGATATTTATGAATATTTAAAAATAATTAAAATATTTAGTAACATAATTTTTAAATACATGACTAGTAATCATTTATATTTATATCGAATGAACTCAAGTTTTTAAGTACAATTTCAATATTTTAAGAAATTAGTTTAGAACTTTGAATAAGAGATATAAGTAAGTTATTTTTTTAAATGTATTTTTAGTCCCTCAACTTGGACAATAAATTGGAATCCGTTTTTATTATAAATTTTGATATATTTTTATCTCAAACATTTAAAATGAATAGATATTATCATTTTAACCTAACAATGTTATTTTTTCTTTTACGTGTTAAACGATGTTCTAGGTTAACATTTGAGATTAAATGTAATAAATTTTGTAAACAATTTAAATGTCAGGCTGAAATATCAGTTAACACTTAACAAAAGTTAATATTGTTTTGGGTTAAAAAGAAAATATTCATTCATTTTTAAAGTTTGGGACCAAAATATATCAAAGTTTGATATATGAATTTTAATTTTATGTCTAAATTTAGAGACCAAAATATATTTATATTTATTTTTGAAATAAAAAAGTAGTGGACAATGATGAAGTGATGATGAGAATATGATATTTGGTATGGTTTGACTTGAGGTTGATAGGAGAAGGAAGTGGTAGAAAAAAGTTAGGGTTTGAATAAGTTTGCACATGTTATCTATCTATCACTTTTTTCTACCACTTTTCTTTTGGGTGCAATGCAACTTGTGTTATAAAGCTGAAAACAAAATTTTGTGTGGTGATGAGTTGATTCTTGAGCAAATGATATTTTTAAAGAGACGAATGTACATGCAACAAACACAAACTCTCCAATCACAACCAACATTTGTTGTGATAATCTTAGTGCATGTAGTCTTGTACTATATTGTTTCTGTCTAATCTAAGCGTGCCCCATCAACTTGGTTTAATTTTACACATCGTCTTATGAATAGGTTTCTCACATTTCCTTTGTTCTTTAGTAAAAGAATACACAAGGGTTGAATTAAATTCTTAATTTAGCTTTTTCACCAAAAACTTGTTAAATTAATTATCTGATAAACCTTATCAACTTTGAGTATGGCAAAACATAGTTGTTTAATTGAATATTATTTTTTTATTTTGTATATATTATAGTAATATCGAGTATTGTTATTTTGCTAACGAAGTTTAGATTGAAAAGGTGAAATCAGTTTTCTATTCTGAAAATGTTTTTATAATAGCTTTTTTGTGTGTGGATTTGTTAAATATTATCTTCAAATAATTATTATATACTTGATTAATAATAATAAGTTATTTATAATTGAATGAAGATATGTAGATAAATTATTAATTTAGCAAAATAAACTATCCATATAATGTATTCACAATAGGTTATTATTGATCTCAATGAAAGCGATTAAAATTGATAGAATACAAGATAAGATAAGAACAGTTTGAAAAAAATCATATTTGAAAAGATTATATAGTTAGTTTTCAGTCATTATACTCTTCTGTAATCCTGCTTATTTTTTTTACAATATTAGTGTAATTTTAATTAAAATTTATTAAAATGGGTAGATTTTAAATAATTACACAAATAAGTAAGTTATATATCAAAAACATGATTTTAAAGAGAAATCATGTTTTAAAAACACAACTTGAAAGAGAAGTCACGCCTTAAAAAATGACTTCAATTTTTATTATTTTCAAACAAGTTTATTTTTATTTTTAACTATTAAGGAAGTCGCACTTTACATGTATGATTTTTATTTTCCTAAAAAATATTAGTTTTAAATTCATTATTTTTTGATAAATATTTTTAGTAATTTCATTAACTAAATAAAATTTAAATATTAAATGTTATTATATATTTTAAATATTCATATATATATATATATATATATATATATATACAATAAATAAAATTTACATTTATAGTTTTAAAAACCAAATTACTAAAAAAAATATTTAAATAAAAAAATAATTTTCATATAAAACAAAAAGACATAATGAGTTTTGAAAAATAAAAAAAATAATTAATTTAATTGTTGAAAAACATATAAAAATAATTTTTTTTGATTATATATAGAGATTTAAAAAATCTATTAGCCAAAAACGTTTATATAAATATTTTTTAAAAATTAGACATTTAAAAAAATTAAACTGAGAATGAGATGAAAAATATTAAATCCTTGTACATTCAAAAAGTTAGTATTTAAGCTTTTCTAAAAAAATATTAAATCCTTTCACATTCAACAAGAAAACTATTTTCAAACTAAGGATCTAGGTAATAAATATTCTTAGTGAGTTACATCATATATAATTCATTTCAAATCTTGATTCAAAAAATGTTTTTCCATCAATATCTAAATCCCAAATCATATTAAAGTGATGAATATGTAACAACATTAAGGACAAAAATCAATAACATATAAGATATAAAATCTTACATTAAAATTCCAAAAAAAAAAATTGAAATTTTCTAAGTTATGAAATTGCTCATTGATTAGAATAAAAGTCTATAAGTCCAAAAATTTGAGTCGAGTTGGGTTTGGGTCAAAGGTTGAGTTAGGTCGGTTCGAGTCGAAAGTTGAACTAAACTAGCCTGATTCAAAGATTGAGCTGGATAGCTCAGTTTGGATCCAAAGATGAACCCGTTCGAACCGGGTCAAAGATTAACTTGAACCAAAAAATAAAACAAGTTTTATTAAATTGAAAGTCAAACTAGATTAAGTTAAACTCAAAAATAGAGTTGACTTTGATGTAAAATATAAATTAAATTGTTTTATAAAAAAAATTAAAATTTAATATATTTTAATTATTTGATCCAAATAAATTATTTAAAAATTAAAACAATTGAATTACAAGTAATTCAATTACTAGTATTTCAATTTTTTGGAATTGTGGAAATCTTTTATCAAAGACAAAAACATGATTTCAACCTTTTGACGTAGTTTTTTTTTAATATACGCACGGGTCGTTCTTTTGTTGTTGTTTTTTTATATTGATTAAATTTTTTAATAATTATTGTTATATTTAAATAATTATTTATTTATATAATTAATATATTTATTTTTATATTAATAATAATAATAGATTATCATAATAATAATGATAAGATTAAAAAATAGTAATTAGATATGAATTTGTTTGTTTTAAATCATAATACTAACACTAATCAATTAGTAATATGTAATAAAATAATATTGTTACATGGTTAAAATTTACAACTATAGTTTTGAGTTATATATTATATTAAAATAAAATATGCATGCAAGTCGTTGTTAAAATAAGATGAAAGTATATTGTGTAATATGGTATTGTACAAAATAAGTACAACATGACATTTGTTAATTTTTTTTAAATAAAAACATAACTAGAAATAAATACATGTATATTATATTAAAATTAAATGTATGTGCACTGGTTATTGTTAAAGTAAAATATAGGCATATTTTGTAATCTGGTACTATACAAAATAAATACATCATGAGATTGACGTTAAAAAAGTAACTGCCACATACAAAGTTTAAGTTAAAAGTTGAACTCTCATCTCAATTCAAAGTGACGACTTATAAAAATGCTTAAACTAATAATAATAATAATAATAGTAAATTTAATATCAATGTTAATCCTAATAATAATAATGTTAATGTCAATGCTAAGGTTAATAATAATAATAGTACTAACATTACTACTACCAATAATAATAATTTCAATAATAATAATGTTACTAATACTATTACTACTATTAATTTAAATAATATATAATCATTAAAAAAATATGCACATAATTAAAATATGGTCCCGTAGAAAATAAAAACAACATGAGATTGTGTTAAAATTTTTAAATAGAAACATATGTAAATATCAACAAATGTAATATCTGCATTATTATATTAATTAAAAAATGACATCGCGCTCACTACAAGTTACCCGTCATAATAGTAAAATCGATTGATTTGGATAAACTAAAAATCTATTTTACATTGAAAAGAAAATTTGAAAATATCAAATATTTGTCAATTATATTGATAATCACATAAAATACACAATATTATCAATATCTTTTAAAAACCATATATATCAGACTTGATTTTAGATTTCCTTGCGTATCATGTTGTTAGGAGTAGATCATTTCCTTTTCTATAAATTTTTGCTTCACTTTTCATTAAAAGTTAAAGGTCATTAAATAAAAAAAATGCATATCAAACACTCAGGGTTACAAATACCATCACGCATTAACCTCTTTTACGATCCACCCTTCAAAGTATGTAGAACATTAAAATTTTACTCCATTGCATCAGCCGAATTTTCAGCAGCAGGAACATCACACTTTTCTTTGTTCTTACTGTACAATGTTATCACAAATATTAAAGTAAAAACACATATGTTTTATTAAAAACAATTTTAAGGTTAATTCTTAAAATATCCACAAAGTATATACAATACTGTTGTATACTTACATTAATTGATAAGTTTTGTTGTGTTTGAAAAATTCTCTCCTAAAAGCTAGCAGTTAAAAGATCAAGCCACTTATGTAGTCAACTGAGTATCTAATATTATTCAATATGACGCTTATGTATCCAATAATACCCTAACATTTATCAAGCTCATATCTAATAATACTTCTATCTGAAAATGATGTTGGTTTTAATCTGTGATACGATTTCACTAATAAGTTAGGAATTGGTACCATAAATTAAGAATCCATTTATTATGCAAAGACTTCCATAAATTAACTACTTTGACATCAAGCTTATACTTTTATACAACCTTATTAGAATTAGCATCATGCTTCCGATGAGCTTTCCACATACTACCAAACCATGATTTTGCAACCATTGGTTTTATCGAAAAATAAAATTGCCCTCTTTGAGATAAATCTAGCTTCATAACTCTGCAATGCCTAACAAATAAAATATAAAATGAAATAGTTAAAAAAGCATTAATAATCTTTTACTCATTTCAGAGAAAGTTTATAAAAAATGTTCAAAGCTCAAATAATTGTCTCTAAATAATACCAAGGAAACTATTAACACCATAATGTATATTGCGTTGCTACTTGACAATACAAAAATTCAATAAAAAACTCTTGACATGATAATGTGCATCCACCATAGAAGATACCACATTCAACAACTCACTTGACAAAACTTTTGCATTATCTCATCACTAACATAGTAGATAACAAACTAAAATATCCATATAAATTACTTTAAGAGCACAAATTACACATTTTTTGGTCAGTTGTTCTCACATTACTTCATACAGCCATGTTTTTAATTTGAATTCAAAAATATTGTTAGGTGGCTTGAGTAGTTAAGTTGAAACCATCACAAGAAAATAAACCCAAGACAAAAATAAAGTCACACAATAGTTGTAGAGTCCAATAATGTACTAACTTATGAAAACCATGAAAATAAAAGCAATACACAAAGCTATTCATATATGAGCCTTAAAATCGTGAAAATAAGCAGATTGAACATTGGTCTTTTAAAGAAAAATGTCTTATACTCACCTCTAAAGCCTTTTTCCTCATCATATAAAAACTTTGGCAAGTTTCTCACCAATCCCTTCGTGGCAGTGCTAATTATGGTCGTTCCCCATCATATATAAATACTGATCTGTGAAATAATAAAATAATAATATACTAAAGCAATAAAAAATATATTTCGTTCCCCATCATATAAAGTTTGAAGAAAAACTTACAATGCACTTCTTGATATCTTTAAATTTTTAAATATGTGCAAAACCAACTATTTATATTTATGTTATATAACTGCTTACCCCAACAGCTTCAGATTCAACAAAACACGAAAATTGGGACTCACCATGTAATAAAACCTGAAATGTTGGTATAAGGGAAGGATCACGAACCTGGAATATTGACTAAAATTAGAACTTGAGTTACTTCCAGTTTCAGTTTCAATAGTGTTAATAGTATGAAAGAACAAATTAAACCACAAAAATAAATATAATAAATAAATGATTAAAAAATAGTATTGTTTGTTTAATTGGGGTTGGAAACCATTGAATACCAACACCAATATTTTCTGCATTCAGTCTTGAACCATAAAAACTCCTCATCAAAAGAATAGAATGTTGGCTAAAATTAGATCTTGAATTACTTCCAGTATTAGTTTCAATAGTGTCAATATTATGAAAGAACAAATTAAACCACAAAAATAAATATCATAAATAAAAGATTAAACAATAGTACTGTTTGTTTAATCGGGGTCAGCAACCATTGAATACCAACATCAAAAGTTTTTGCATTCAGTCCTGCACCATAAAAACTCATTAGAAAAATAAAAAAATTGTAAAAGCATAACTTTGAAAAAGCCCAAAAAAATGGAAAACAACATAATAAAGCATAAATAAATAAACTATACAGAAAAAACTAAACAAAAATGTTACCTTTTGTTCAATCACAATAATAATCTGTAAAATTAAACTTTCAAGAACATCATATTTGTAGATCATTGTATGAACCAATTTGTAGTAGGCAGATGGCATTTTCAACACAGAAACATGAAATGAAGGGAAATTAGAGAAGTAATAAAAAAGGTAACCAATAAAAAAGGGAAAATAGAAGAACCTATCGTGGTTAGAGAGATGTAGAAAAACTTGAAGAACGAAATAATGAAGGCATTGTATCCGCATAAATTACTTTAAGAGCACAAACTACACATTTTTTTGGTAGTTGTTCTCACATTACTTCATACAACCATGTTTTTCTAATTTGAATTCATAAATGTTGTTAAGTTCAAACAATCAAAAGACAATAAACCCAAGACAAAAATAATTTCTGCATTCAGTCTTGAACCATAAAAACTCCTCATCAAAAGAATAGAATATTGGCTAAAATTAGAACTTGAATTACTTACAGTATCAGTTTCAATAGTGTCAATATTATGAAAGAACAAATTAAAACACAAAAGTAAATATCAAAAATAAAATATTAAACAATAGTACTGTTTGTTTAATCGGGGTCAACAACCATTGAATACCAACATCAAAAGTTTTTGCATTTAGTCCTGCACCATAAAAACTCATCAGAAAAAAAAAACTGTAAAGGCATAACTTTGAAAAAACCCAAAAAATTGAAAAACAACATAATAAAGCATCAATAAATAAACTGTACAAAAAAAATAAAAAAAGTTACCTTTTTTTCAATCACAATAATAATCTGTAAAACTAAACTTTCAAGAACGTCATATTTGTAGATCATTGTATGAACCAATTTATAGTAGGCAGATGGCATTTTCAATAAATAAACATGAAATGAAGGGAAATTAGAGAAGAAAGGAAAAAGGTAACCAATAGAAAAGAGAAAGTAGAAGAACCTACCGTGGTTGGAGAGTCGTAGAAAAAACTTGAAGAACGAAATGATGAAGGCATTGTATTTGCATAAATTACTTTAAGAGCACAAACTACACATTTTTTGTTAGTTGTTCTCACATTACTTCATACAACAATATTTTTTTAATTTGAATTCATAAGTTCAAACAATCAAAAGACAATAAACCCAAGACAAAAATAAAGTCTGCATTCAGTCTTGAATCATAAAAACTCCTCATCAAAAGAATAGAATGTTGACTAAAATTAGAACTTGAATTACTTCCGGTATCAATTTCAATAGTGTCAATATTATGAAAGAACAAATTAAACAACAAAAATAAATATCATAAATAAAAGATTAAACAATAGTACTGTTTGTTTAATCGGGGTCAGCAACCATTGAATACTAATATCAAAAGATTTTGCATTCAGTCTTGCACCATAAAAACTCATCAGAAAAATTAAAAAAAAAAAACTGTAAAAGCATAACTTGGAAAAAGCCCAAAAAATTGAAAAACAACAAAGTAAAGCACAAATAAATAAACTGTACAAAAAAAATGTTTCCTTTTGTTTAATCACAATAATAACCTGTAAAATTAAACTTTCAAAAACATCACATTTGTAGATCATTGTATGAACCAATTTGTAGTAGGCAGATGGCATTTTCAACACAAACACGAAATGAAGGGAAATTAGAAAAGAAAGGAAAAAAGGTAACCAATAGAAAAGGAAAAGTAGAAGAACCTACTGTGGTTGGAGAGTCGTAGAAAAAAATGTCATAACCACAGTAAACGAAGATGGGATAAATCACTCCCACAATATGTCCATGGGATGAAAAAATTATTTCTTCAAATAAAATAATTGAAAATGGGACATGTTCTTTCACAGAGTGTAAAGAAAGTAATAGAAGAATATATATTGCCTAGAAACATGCCCTAACAGATTCCTGCATCAAGATCACAATCCTCACAAACAGAAAAGGAAACAGAATCCCGAGCATCATTAAGATTGGAGCCAACGTCTGTTATTGTCTTCGTCCTCGATATCACAACTTTCTTGGTATGTAGAAATTCTTCAAAAAAAACCCAATGAACCATGAAATAAAATCAAATAAGAAAACAATACCTAGAAAACCTAAAAATAAAATCAAGCTTACCAAGAAGAGCAAAACCAATCTATGCAGGTGTTTATTTGAATTGCTGCAAAATTTCACTTGAAATCACCAACAACATTTTACCAAAAAGGAAATCACCTTACAAAAATTCCCATCAACAGAAAAAAAAAAATTACTTCAACAATCCCCTCTGTGAACAGTGACTACAGGTGACTATGAAAGTTTAAAAAAAGGAGAAGATGAGAAGCATTTGAAGCATAAAAATAAAACAAAAAGACTAAAAATCGAATATTTTTTAATTTCCTTTTACAAATCACCTTAAATCCTTACCTCGAAGCCTTGGTTCTCTAAACCTGAAAAATTCAAAACCAAAAGTTCCCAAACAATTAACAGAAAAATTTCGGTTGAATCTCGAAAAAAACAAAAGCCCCAAACTTGAAAAATACTTCAACAATCTCCTCTGTCAATAGTAACCTACAAAAGTTTAAAAAAAGGAAAAAATTAGAAGCATTTGAAGCATTAAAAGAAGAAAAAGACTAAAAATCGAATCTTTTTTAACTCCTTTTTACAAACCACCTTAAATCCTTACCTCCAAGTCTTGTTTCTCCAAACCTGCAAAATTTGAAACCAAAAGTTCGCAAAAAATTAACACAAAAATTTTAATGGTTGAATCTGGGAAAAATCAAAAGTACCAAACCTGAAGAACTCAAAACCAAAAGTTCCCAAAAAATAATCCAAAAATTTCAACAGTTGAATCTGGGAAAAAACAAAAGTTGAATCTTAGAACCAAAAAAAGAGGAGCAAGAAGGGGGTTTAGGAGGAAAGAGACCCAGAATCCCAAAAGATGGATCTTTAACTGAGCGAGAAGAGTTAAAAGGGTCAAAAGAGAATAATGACCGAAAACCTCATTTTTTTTTCTTGGAATCGAAAAAATGGAGAAGCAGAAAGGGTTTTTAAGAGGGAGGAGGAGCAGAAAGGGTGTTTATGAGGGAGAGAAGACGAAAGGGTGCGTAGGAGGGAGAAAGATGAACGGGAAGGGAAGAGGAAAGGTTAAAGAAGTTAAAAGAGGAGAATGACAAACAGGCGGGAAAGCGGAAATGACCTAAATACCTATACAATCACAGATAACCTAGGATGCTGAAAATGGTGTTTTCCGTAAAATACCAAACTCTATCAGTGCACATCACGGACCATATTCAGAAGAAGTTAAAGTGACAAAAAAGCCATAAAAATGGACACGTGTCAGCGAAACAAATAGGGATATTTGGGTATTTTCCAGAGGTGTTTGTTTTCATATGTTTTAGATATGTTCATGTATTTTATTGTCTTTTCTATACGATTTTGACGAGTTTGTCATTTTTGAGTTGTAATATTTTTTTATGT
>Ga0209589_1008705_pt1 | contig 15713 bp, 13 predicted proteins | sample CowpeawhiteBW_FD_187525 | JGI IMG/M metagenome (GOLD analysis project Ga0209589, IMG submission 187525) | Root nodule microbial communities of legume samples collected from California USA - Cow pea white BW (SPAdes) (version 2) | ecosystem: Host-associated > Plants > Roots > Nodule | place: USA... | reverse complement strand
CTTTTTTGATAGCTCATGGCCAAATCTCCTATTGGGCTTAGTCAAGCCCAATTTTATCAATTGAACTACTCATTGTTTGACTTATTATTCTAGAAAGCAAAGCCTAAACAATGGGCCAATATTATTGTTATTCTATTGCTCTTTGAGAAACCTCTTCAAATCTTCACATCTTTTTTGGCCCATGTGAAGAGTATGAGAAGCCCATGTGGGTTTGGGCCATCTTGAATGAAGCCCAATTGGATCTTTTTAGCATGCTCCTTGTTATTGGGCCTCTTGATGGGCTTGGACTTGAAGGTGCATGTGGGTCATGTATTGGGTCTTGAGCATGATTTGGGCCTAGGCGTTGACCCAAGCTATAAGCCTTGTTGGGATCACATCACAAGGTCTCCAACAGTATCTACAAGAGTCTTTTTTTTTTCAATGATTCACACCAAAACCAATATTCAGCATTATACATGATTATATCAAATATAAAGCAGCAACACTCTAACACTTAAGCATGTGATTCTATACACCAATGCGAAATAATATAACACTTCACACCTCATATGCAACAATTTCATTTATAATTATACACATGCATTCACTAATAAACCAATTCTCAACATGTGACTAACCCAAAGGAACATCCAAATTCATGGAGACTCACAACATAACTCAATCATGCTTCTGAATCATGCCACATTTGTAGTTACTTGGAATTATCAAGAGATTATTCATGCCTTTTAAATACTTCCAAACCAACAATCATGTGTATCATATCTCTAACTACAGAGATCCAAACTAAGATCCAACCGTACAAAATAAAGAACAACATGTTATGAATCCATTTTCTAAATTTTAGGTAAAGTGGACGGTTAATGAATTAGGAAATGCAATTTTACGAAAACTGCACAAACTAGAAAAACGTAGTCGCCCAATGACTAGAGCTCTACATCCAGCGACCAAAACCAGAGACTTGGCCCTTGACGATATGAAACCACCACCCGGCGATCCCTAGTGTGCGAAAAGTACGAGAAACAACGTAATTGCATATACTTTGGTCAATTTAAAGGCACTCAAACATACAAAATTTAACAAAGATTCATTCATCATGAATAAAGCTACACAACATCAAAGGTGCACCAACCCAACACTTGCGTTCCATAAACATGCAAACTTCCATACACAATAACGTACACTTGAACCAAAGAAATGTTGAAAGCCCATTGGTCACATTGCACCTAGACCATTTTTAAGCAAAGAGTCAATTTAACTATGTTGCACCCCAAAATTGTATACAAAGGAACAAAGATTACCCTTTACAAAGAGGGGCACCTACGACTAGAAGAAAAAGTGCCATGCACTTATGTATTATCTGCACCACCAAAAGCTTAAAGTGGACAAATTGAATTGGTATGTGTGGGCCCACGGTCATGCTATCACTTAACTAGCATGTGAAATGGAACAATTGAAAAGGGAAAAGCCAACCCTTAACCACATACATTGCAACAATGAAAAAAAACAAAGCTTTCTCCCTCGGCACACATAGAAGATGTGATTGATTGACTAAAGGGAGTGGCATAAAGCAAAACAGGGTCCACCCCAAAGAAACATCCCATCAAAGGTGACAAAGGTGTTGGCACATTCCTTTCATGGCTAAGCAAAAGAATAAACAAAATGCAACCCACACACTGAAGTGAATTCGTAAGCCCTGGACTTGCACCATGTGTCCATTTAAGGTTGCAGAACTTCCATAACCAAATATAATTTTGCATGCGTGACGAATAAGCCAACCATCTATACTAGGCTCGAAAGAAATCAGCAAGGGAAGATACAATAACCCACAATAGTTACCACTCCCATCACCACTTCAACGCTGCAACTCCTATGGAAGACAACCTAAAATGCGACTAGAACCTCCCGAACAGATATTCTTGCAACTGAACTAGCATGAACGAAGCTACTCGCATTCCCATAAGGTGTTCGACATAAATATACTCCAAAGACAATCTCACGCAAGGCAAGCAACGATTCCAAAAACAAATTGGTGTATACACATCACATATGGAAGCATAAAAAAAACGAGAGCCAAATCACCTTATTCACAAATCAGAAACATATAACTATAACGACAAGGTACAATTTGTAAGACCTGAGAAATTTAAATAATTAAATAAATAATTATTTAATAAATACGGGTATTAGGAGCCTTATGGCATTTAATGTAGATTGTTATGACGTGGAAAAGTACTAACTCAAGTTGTTAAGAGTACTTAGTTGTGTTGAAAGGACTTGGGTTCGAGTTCTCTGTATGCCAATTTATGATATTTTAATATGTGTATTATTTTAATGTTATGTTGAATGTGCTTAGTGATAATGTCCCTAAAAGGATAGAAATTATCACGATACATGTATTGGTTGAATTGGTTGTGCATTGACTTTGTAATTGAGTGGTTGTGTGTTCAAACCTTGTTAAGAACGAATTTAACTTTCTTTTTTGCCAAAATTTCTTTTGGCATTGAGATGAAAAGGCAGAGTAACCCTAGCTGCCAAGAGAGGCAACCTAGTGGGTTGGGAGACAACCAAATAATGGTTCTTGATTAGCCATTAACATGAAACTTAATGGCATTTTCGGTTTTGGGGTTATTTACACTTAATTAGGGTAGTAATTTAGAGAGAGAATGGAACTGGAGGAAGAAGGAGGACTGCATTTTGTGTGGGTCTTTGGGCATAGATTTTTCTAGAGATTTCATGCTTGTTTGTAGAGAGAAGTGAGGGTGGAAGCCATTGTTGGAGTGGAAGAAAAGGCTAAGAGAGTTTTGGTCTAAGGACACACACCAAACTCAAATTTAAGCAAGGAATCTAGGTAAGAGGAGCTGCTTTCGTGTGCTTTTATTCGTATATAATGCATATTGCCTTGTTGTGACCATAATTGCATGAAATTCTCCTATTTTGTTGTTTTTCGTAAAGTTTCTGGGTTTCGCCCATAAACTGCTTGGCAGTCAGGAGTGTGCCGCCAGGCAACTCATCTTTCCTACCCAGTTTTCTGGGTTCTCCTATGAACCACTAGGTGACGATGAACTACCGCCAGGCGACGCTATTCTATTTTGGGTTGGTTTTGTTGTGTTCTGTGCAGAAGTCCTTGTGACTTCTGGAAATTTGTTGTATAAATCATATAAGATGAGTTACTATCATGAGTTTAATGATATTCGTGTGTGTGTTGACTTTTTGGGGAATCATGAGTGATAAAGCATGAACACATGTTAGGAATTTGGGAGAAGTGATTTGGAATTCGATTCCAGTGAGTAAGTATAGATGATTATTAAGAATTAAATAGGGGGAGGAAATTTTAATAAGGCGTATGCGATTTGGTGTGATTTGGTTATTTTAGCAATTGAAAACATTATGGAAAGGGACCTAGATATCGTAGATCAAGAGACAGGAGGTTCTGCCAGGTACTAATATGCCGCCTGGCGGCACCCTGCTTGCCACCAGGCGATGATGATGTGCAGGTACAATTTCACGAATTTATTTGGTTGGCAACAAGGAGGAGACCTATGGAAGCGAATTGTAATAGAAAATAGGTGAGGAAACGGGAAGGAGTAATACATATATTAACTAAGAATGAGGATAGTTAAGAAGTGATGGTATGTTTTTGTCAATGTTTAGTTTTAATGATGGTAATGAAAGAAAGGGAAAATATTAATTCTAATTGAAATTTCAAGTTCTGTAAAGAATAGGTTTTCTTAGGTGTGTACATTTGGTACGTGTGATGGTCATGCGGTAGTGAGTTGAGGTATAAATCATAGATTGTGAAGCATGGAGTGGAAGTTAATTGGGTTGAACATGTGGTATCGTTGCAATGTGATATAGGCAGGTTGTGTACTATGGAATGTTGCCGTTGTGTCATTTTCCTAAGTTAGATCAAGTCATTACAGAACCATAGAAAGCTTGGAGAATTCTAGGTCTTGAATAAGGGGATTGGCAGTTACGAATGATAGGCACTTGAACCATATGAGGACTGCAGGGTACCAAAAACAATTTAACCTTGACTGAAGAGTATATATATCTGGACTTCTGGAAATGATTTAGACTGCAAGTCAATCTGTTTTTGCTGCTAAAACCAATAGAGTTTCGCTACCGATATAGCGATTGGCGGCACGGGTGTGGCCGTTAGGCGATAGGAGTAGTAGGGATGTCCCTGCAACGTGTGGTGCCTGGCGGCAAGGTATGCTCCGCCAGGCGATGGACCTTGAAATAGTGGGTCTGGGAGAAGCCTGGCGCCTGGCGGCAAGGGTGTCCCGCCAGGCGATCTGCACAGGAATTTCGCCTGGCGGCGCTTAGGCTACGCCAGGCGATAGTGCTGTAGGCAGTGGTTGCGTGTGTTGTTTGTACGCAATGATGCGAGACTTAAATCAGGAGATGTTGTGCCATGAGCAGGTAGGTTCATGGATGGTGGTGAACACGTGATGATATGAGCGAGGAGATTCATATCCTATTACGCTCGTGTGGGGATACGAGCGGTAGGTTCGTATTAGGGATGTCAAAAAAATCTGTACCCACGGGTATCCGTGGATAAAACCCGCAACGGGTAGGAAATGGATATTAAAAATGGATACCCACTACCCGCAAGTACGGGTATTTTTAATACCCGCATGTTAACGGGGCGGGTACGGGTATCATAGTATCTGTACCCGTGGATACCCGTACTCGCTAAATTTTAATTCACAAAAATACCCTTATATATATATATATTAGTAAAAAATATTCTAACCTAATTTTTTCTAAGCTGCACATCTTGTCTTGTCATCTGTCTTCATTCTTCCACCTTCAAGTATTGGTACATTGTCTTCTTCCAATTACATCCCTTGACATTCTTCTCTTTCCTTTCTTTGAATTTGGGCATATACATTGAATCCTATATAGACAGTGACGTTTATGGTATGTTGGTTAACAATGTCTACAAATTTATATAAATTATCTAAATATGTATTGGTTTGTTGTTTAGCATGTCCACGGAAAAAATTTCTACTCTCAATGAAGGTGAAGAACAAGTGAAAAATGCCTTTAATGTTGGTGAATCAAATGTAGGGGAATCAAATAATATTCATGTGAATGAAGGTGATGACTCAACCCAAGTAGAAACTGGAAGTTCATTTCAAACAGAGGATAACATTATTGGAAAAAGACGCACATCAGTTGTATGGAATCACTTTAAGAAACAAAAATTAGATGGAAAGTGGAATGCCATTTGTAATTATTGTGGTTCAAAACTTTTAGGGGAGTCAAAGCAAGGGACATCACACTTGATGGCCCACTTTAGGTGTTGCAAACTTCGAACAACTCGAGACATCAAGCAAGCATTTCTCAAAACAGAAAAAACAGGGAGTGAAACAATAGTTGTTGGCAACTATGTATTTAGTCAAGAAGCAGCAAGGTGTGCACTTGTTAAGATGATAGTTCTACATGAGTATCCAATGTCAATGGTTGATCACATGGGCTTTAAGGAATTTTGTCTTGCTTTGCAACCTTTATTCAAGGGGATTTCTCGAAACACCATAAGGAGTGACATTATGAAGACTTATAATGAAGGAAAAGAGAATATAATGAAATTGTTATCAAAGAATCAGAGTCGAGTTGCAATTACTACTGACATGTGGACTGCTAGTAACCAGAATAGAGGTTACATGACGGTCACTGCTCACTTTATAACTGATTCATGGAACCTAGAAAGTCGACTTGTGAGGTAAAGTTTCTAAATTATATAATTACAATTTGTATTATTTTCTTTACTTGTTTATGAATAGATTATTAAAATATTTATCTTTATGTTAGGTTCATTTATGTACCTGCTCCTCATACAAGCAAGGTTCTTGCTGATGTTTTAATTCAATGTTTGATGGATTGGAATCTAGATAGAAACTTGTCCACTTTGACAGTTGATAATTGCACTACAAATGATGCTATGATTGAGCGAGTTTTAGAGAAGATTTTACCTAGAAATCTTATTTTAGGTGGCCAATTATTTCACATGCGTTGTTGTGCTCATATTTTGAATCTGATTGTTAAAGATGGTTTATGTATAATCTCTGATGCCATTGAAAAGATTAGAGAAAGTGTTCATTTTTGGACAGCAACACCTAAAAGAGAGGAGAAATTTATAGAGGCATGTGGTCAAGTGAACATTCCATTTAAGAAAAAATTAGTTCTTGATTGCAAGACTAGGTGGAATTCTACATTTTTTATGCTTCAAGTTGCTACACAATACAAAGATGTGTTTCATAGATTATCACAGCGAGATTATCAATACAAAGCTTTACCTAGTGAACATGATTGGATGATGGCAAATGAGATTTGTCAAAGATTGGAATTATTTTATGATGTGACACTTTTATTCTCTAGTACTTTATATCCAACTGTGAATGTGGTTTTCCCAAAAATATGTGAAATTAAGTTGGCTTTGATTGAATGGCTTTCCTGTCCTAATTCTATTATTCATGGAATGGCTGCAACCATGATTACTAAATTTGATAAGTATTAGGGTGTGATCAACGGGGTGATGGCGGTAGGAATTGTATTAGATCCCAGGTACAAAATTGACTTGTTAGATTATTTTTTCCCTCAAATTTATGGAGAAAATTCTCATTATGAAATTGAGAGGGTAAAATCTATTTGTCAAGATTTGGTAAAAGAGTATGCCATTAAAGTCAAGGGTAAAGAATTGGCTGCTTCATCTCAAAGTTCAAACCTAAATGTAGTGGATGTAGGTATTCTTGGAAGAAAAGAAAGTTGGAGGTCAAATTTTGAAAAACATAAGATTGCAAAGATAAGTGACACACCAAATTTTAAGTCAGGATTAGATCGTTATTTAGAAGAGGCAATACTTCCTGATTTAGATGCACAATTTGATATCTTAGCGTGGTGGAAAAGTAATGGGTTAAAATACCCAACCTTGCAAATGTTGGCGAGAGACATTCTAGCAATCCCCATCTCAACTGTTGCTTTAGAGTCTTCATTCAGTAATGGTGGTCAGATTCTTACCCCACATCGTAGTAGATTACTTCCAGATACTGTGGGGGCATTGATGTGTCTCCAAGATTGGTTATGGACCAACATAGAAGGTAATGAAATTAATACTTTTACTTAAATATTTTAATTAAGTGATATTTAGAAATTTTTAATAAACTTCTTATGTTTTCAGGCTCTTCTAGATTAAAATTGGACAACATGAAACTTTATACAATGTTGCAAGATGTAGACATTGATGAAGTTAGTAATTTCTTTAATATTTCATTCAAAAATAAACTACAACATAAATTATTAGTGATTTTTTATTTGTTTATTTTTCAGGAATCAATCAGAGAAAGTGAGCTTGTTGATCAAAGCACTAATTAAAGAATTTCTATTATGTTGAACGCCATTTTATATTTATTTTTATAATTATTTGGATTTGTATGAACTTTATTTGATCTTTATTTAAAATTTATAACAATGATGTATTTTATTTGAATTTATGATTAAATATTTATTTTTTAAAATATTTTTGTAAATATCCGCGGGTAGCCGTGGATACCCGCGGATATGAAAAAAATAGACGGGTACCCGCATAACGGATACCCGACGGATATGGGTACGGGTACGGGGCTGATATTTATCCAGCGGGTAGGGTACGGGGGAGCTACTACCCGTACCCTACCCGCCCCATTGACATCTCTAGTTCGTATGTTTCGTGCTCACACTTGAGAGATGCTGCAAGTTGGGAGGTTCGTAGCTGGTGGATCACGTGTGTTGGACTACGGGCGGGTAAGTCCGTAGAGTAGGACTACGAGTGGGGAGGTTTGTAAAGCAGGACTACGAGCGGGGATGTTCGTAGAGGTAGGACCACGAGCGGGCATGTTCATGTGCACATTATAAATCTTGAATCCAAGGCTAACTATTTGTGTGAATTGAAGGTTGAAAAGCCTTGGGGATTAAGGTCTTGGCCAAGAACTAACTAGAATAAAACAATGGGGTGTATTTTGATTTATATTAATTTATGTGTTAATTTATATAGGGATTTTATTATATTTTATTCTATTTTGTCGAATTTTGGAACTTGTAATAAGATTATTATTTTAGTTATGTTTAAATTATGGCGCGTTGAAAAATATTTTGAATTTTCCCGTTTGGGAATAATAAAATTATGTCATTTGATCTTTATTTCTTATTTATTTATTTATTTTAGTTAAGCAATTTCTAGTAGGGACGTTACACAGTTCCCTTTACCTAGATTTCCTGCTTCGAGTTCTCTTTTAAAGACCTTTCTTGTTCCCAAGAAAACACCACACTGGCTTCTACTCAACGGCCTTCTCTATCATTCCAAGTACTCTCCAAAACTCAACTGCAATGCTCTCCGCTACACCCTTATGCTGCCACACAATGTCCCTCTCTTTGTCACCTTAATTTCCTCCTTCCACCTCTCTTTCCCCACTCTTAAAAAATTCATTAAAAAAATAAAACGAAAATTTTATTGACAAGGTTAATAGTCTTCAATTACCATTAACCTGATGGTTTCTCTACCCTGATTTCTCACACTAATGGCTAGTTGGTTTCTTGAGTATCTCCTATTGATCCAATATAATTAAACCCACATCCACATAATGACCAACAAATGTACAACCAACAAGCCAATTTGTGTTTCTTGCTATTTTAAGCACCTACACACTTATCAATATACCTCACACCTTCATGCATAAATGGAAAATAATTAAGTAATTAAACTATAATACTAATGGCATACATAGGACTCGAACTTAAGTACTCTCATCACAACCAAGTACTCTCAACCACTTGAGCTAGCACCATTCCTTGTCTTCTCTCTCCGCATTAATTAACTTAGGGGTTCCTGCCCTCGCATTAATTAAATAACATATATTTCTTTATTTAATTTTCCCATGTCTTATAGGTAGCGCCAGGCGATAGTGCAAAGAGTAGTGTGTTATGTTGGCTTGTGTTTTGCATGTTTGTGATGTTGGGCTTGGACCAGGAGATGCTTGACTATGTCATGAGCGAGTAGGTTCATGGCTAGTGGTGAACACATGATAATATGAGTGGGGAGGTTCATATTATGATGCTCTCGTGTGAGGATACGAACGGGAAGGTTTGTATGTTCTGTGCTCACACTTGAGGGTTGCTGTGAGCGGGGAGGTTCGTAGTTGTTTGATCACATGTGTTGGACTACGGACGGGAAGGTCCGTAGAGTTGGACTACGAGCGTGGAGATTTGTAGAGGCAGGACGACGAACAGACAGGTTCGTGGAAACATGTATATCCTGGGTCCATGGTCAAGTATTTGTATGGTGTGCTTAGAATAGTAGCTTCATGTGCATAATGAGATTTAGAGTTTTACACGACTTGTGACTGGTTTCTTTGGAGGTGCGTGGTCTACAAGGCTTTGGGTGATACCTTAAGGATGGAATTTGCTGTGACATTTCTTGAGTTGTGGCTCGGAATGGTATCCCTTAAGTTGTGGTTCGGGATAAAGGGTAAACACATGGCATTCCTTGAGTTGTGGCACGAAATGACATCCCTTGAGTTGTGGCTCGAGATGGCAGATAGACACAAGCATTCCTTGAGTTATGGCTCAGATTGGCGAGTGTTACCGATGTGAGTGCGTGAGTTGTGGCTCGTACGGATGGGTCCAAGAAGATTGCCCTCTTTGGCGTTAACTAGTGAGTTTGGTAGTCTTGGAAAAATTATGAACTATAGTTCGTATTAGGAACTCCACCTGGCGTTAGGGAGTGTGGTCCGTAGTAGGTTTCCCGCACGTGTTCTACAAGTTGTGGCCCTTAGGTGGAGGCAGCAAAAGGTATCTTGAGGTTATCATCTAAAGATGTAGAACATAGATAACATGGTGGTGGCCGTGTGGTATGGAATCAAAGGATAGGGTTTCTTTGATGAGTGTATGCATATATATATATATATATATATTTGAATTGTATATATAATTTGATATTGTTAGCTCACCCTATCTGCTTGTGTTTGGATGATCGTGTAATCTGTTATACGGGAGCAGATGATGTTGCAGCTGGTTCGGGTGAGGTATAACATCGGAGAGACGGCTAGCTGGGAAAAGCTTTTACTGAGATTTTATTATTTATGGATTTAGGATATTTTGTAAACATTTACTTTTATCATACTTGGAACTTGTAGTTGATATTTAAATTATGTGGATTTTAAATTAATAGAGATTTAGTAAAGGTTTTCATTTTCCCTCGTTTTAGGAAAAAACAGTTTAAATCAATGTGTATATATTATCGATTTTATTTATTTTATTTTAAATTAGTAATATCCGACCGGAATGTTACATAAACGATTCAAATGGATCGACTGGCCCGATGACACAAATAGGCCTGACGAGCCTGACGACCCAAATGGGTCTAGTGGGCTAATGATCCAAACGGGTTAGGTGGGCCCGATGACCCAACGATCCAGATGTGTCGGGAGGGCCCGACGATCCTGACGTACAATGCTAGCACGATGATAAAATGGGTCGGATGGACCCGACAATCCAAACGGACTCGACGACGTAGACTGGTTGGGCGGGCTCGACAACTAAGACGGGTCGGACTAGCACTACGACCAAGACGGGTCGGACGGACCTGATAACCCGAACAGGTCAGGCAGGCCTGGCGACCCAAATGGGTCATGCGAGCTAGGTGATTTATAGAGTCGGGCCGACCCAACCCAACCCGTGTGTGTCGTCGAGTCAGACCAACCCGCTTGGGTAGGAACAGTCCGGCCCATCTGGGTCGTCGAGCTCGTTTCTAAATTTAACATGAACTCAAAACATAATTAAGTCTAAAATAAATATCGTTCAAGTGAAATTTTATCTCACACCAAACTCATGGCGAGGTCGTTGGAGGCTCTAGGAGGACGCACATTTTGTGGCTTGTTGAAGATCAAAGTAACGCTTGGAGTGCCTTAATCACTGCAAGCTAGACCAGAGTTCATTGAAGCTAGGTGAAGTGATAGTCTAATTTAGCCTTAGTTTAGGGAGTTTTAAGTAGTTTTTCCGCTTAGGAATTGAGTTAGTTAATGAGCTGTAGTTAGGAGATGAGATTTAGTGTATATAGGATAGAAAAAATCACTCAGCAGGGAGAGATCACACTTCCACTGGTCAGAAATCACTCTCCATATTCTCTCATTTTCGCTCATCTTCTCTCACGGTTTTTCTTCACTTTTAACTTGGAGATCAAGAGCTTTGGTGAGAGGACGGCTCAAGAACTTCAACCTTTGTGTTGTACTTGTGGTATTACGTTTTATTGTTCTAGCAATTACGTTTTCCACCATTTAGTCCATCAAATTCTTGTTCTGTTTTCGATTTCTAGTAAATTCATCATGTGTTCTTATTGTTCTATGTTTTTCCAATACAAGCACTTCTTAATTCTGTGTTTTTTATCAAGATTTCTTCCTAACCTGCTAGATCGAGGTTATTGATTCATGCCTTTGATCTCGTGTGTCCAAAAGACCACAATTCATCGCAGTTTCGGTATGAACGTAATTAATCGGAAAAAATATTGAGAAGAAGGCAGAGTTAAGAGTTCTTCATTGGTGATCAGTGTGTAATTGTTCAATTCGTGTAAATCTTGATGTTTGAGTGTTTGTATGGATTCCGTTTGGTTATAGAAGTCATTCACAACTTGTTTCAACCTAAATTCTGCATTTCGAACCAAAATCAGTGAATCAGAGGCTGAGGTAGTTAATTCCGTTATTGTTTGTCTCACAATTTTCGAATTTGTGTTATAAGCTTATGATTGTGTTCCTTTAAGTTTCGTAATCTTTATTTTGGTCATTTCACATCATTCTACATTGGTAATTCATTTTAAAACATTACAGAAACAGAAAATCGAATGTGAGTTTATCTCCATCAATGTTCATGTAGTTAGGGTTCTAATTTTGAGATCTTTATGCGTAGTGCGTTAAATTGATTCGTTCCAATTCCTATGTTTAATCGAGTTAAATCAAACTGTTTTGCATCGTTTTTTCATCCATTCCATCACTCCAGTGTGAAATTCGACCATGCCCTGTGTCTACACATGAACATGCCATTGGTTTTAATTTCTGATTTTTCTTGTTTTAGTTGATTCTGTACATTTCTTTAGGTCGTGTTAATGTTAGGTAAACTTAAATATGGGTAATTGGAAGTTGCTATATTAATTGTCTAGGAGACTGCAAAAGGTTGAGAGTGGGTCTAGCTATGACTAATCATGCAATAGAGTTCATTAATTGTGAGTTAGGTAGTGGTTATATTTAATGAATGTGGTTGAAGGGTCATGCCCAGAGGCCTATAAAAGGACCATGTAGTGCTTCATTTCAAAACACGACAAATCTGAATACAAAGAGTGTTTATCCAGAGAGACTTGTTTGTCAACAAATTGGCATCAGAGCTTGAGAGCCTGAGTGTTTGAGTGAGTTACAGAGTTTGATCAAGATGGCCAGCTTAGCTAACAGCATGCCCCTACCGAAGTTATCAAAAGGCGTCAGCTATGATAACTGGAGCCTGTAGATGAAGGCTCTCCTTGGTTCCCAAGAAGTATGGGAGGTGGTCGAAAATGGGCACCAAGAACTAGAGGACGTTGGAGAAATGACGATAGCCCAACTTGCTACGTTAAAAGCAACACGAGCAAAGGACAAAACGGCTTTGTACGTGCTGTATCGAGCTATTGATGAGTCTGGCTTTGAGAAGATAGCAAATGCTATGTTTTCAAAAGAAGCGTGGGATATTCTGGAGAAGGCATACAAAGGGGATAACCGTGTGAAGCAAGTTCGGCTTCAAACTCTCAAAGGCGAACTTGAAAGGATGAGGATGAAGGAAGATGAAAGGGTTGCTGAGTACGTCTTCCGAGTTGAGACCGTAGTGAATCAGCTCGGTAGAAATAGAGAGACACTGCTCGCTTGTCGAGTGGTGGAGAAAATCTTGAGGTCGTTAACCGACGACTTCGAGAATATAGTTTGCGCAATAGAGAAATCCAAGGACTTGACAGTGCTCTCGGTGGAAGAGCTTGCCGAGTCGCTTGAAGCGCATGAGCAGCGGAGAAGGAAGAAGAAGGAGGAGTCCCTTGATCAAGCACTCCAAGCAAAGGCAACCATTAGGAAGAAGAAGGTTCCTTATACTTAGAACACTCGAGGCCAAGGTGGTAAAGGCAGAGGAGGATATGGAAGAGGTCAAGAACAGGTCGACCAACAAAACTGGCGTGGCCGAGGACAAGGTGGAGGTGGTGGTGGTAGAGGCCGAGGAGGTCAGTCGAACAACTCAGGAGTTGAATGCTTCAAATGTGATAAGTACGGTCATTTTGCCAAAGACGGTTACTCATGAGTTAAATGTTACAATTGTAGGAAGGTTGGACATTTTGCGAAGGACTGCCAATCTGAAAGCAAGAAGGAAACGAACTTCCTTTTTGAGGATGCTGAGGAAGAAGGAGTATTAATGATGTCCAGGAGATCAGGTTCCGAACTAAGTCCGAGTTGTTCTGACAACTTAGTTTGGTACCTTGATACAGGAGCAAGTAACCACATGTGCAGGGACGAGAATCTTTTTAAGCAGCTCACCAAAGTTGACGCTGGACACGTATCATTTGGAGATGCATCAAAGGTGGCAGTAAAAGGCCGGGGTACAATCTAGTACCTACAAAAGAACAACCGAGTTGGAGAAATCAGAGACGTGTACTTTGTACTCGATCTCAAGAGCAACATATTGAGTATGGGCCAACTGATGGAGAAAGGCTACTTGGTTATGATGAAAGACCGAGTACTATACTTAAAAGACAAGTCAAATCGATTGATTGCCCGAGTAGAGATGAAGAAGAACATGATGTACAAGTTGGACTTGAAAATAGTCCAAGAGAGGTGCTTGAAACTTGACGTGAAGGATGAAGCTATGATGTGGCACTTCCGGTTTGGCCACTTGCATTTTTGTGGACTTGCCGAGTTGGTGAAAAAGGAGATGGTGCGAAAAAGCACGTCTGAATATGTATTCTTCATGGGGAGCACTATGTTCACCTGGCTTTCAAAGAAACAGCCCATTGTAACATTGTCAACATGTGAAGCCGAGTATGTTGCAGCATCCTGGAGTGTCTACCATGCAGTTTGGCTTAGAAACCTTCTAAGCAAATTGGAATTGAAGCAAGAAAAGAGGACTGTAAGCCGAGTTGATAACAAGTCGGCCATTGAATTGGCAAAGAACCCGGTCATTTAAGTTTACGTGGGGATTTTGTTAAGTAAACTTAAATGTGGGTAGTTGGAAGTTGCTATATTAATTGTCTAGGAGATTGCAAAAGGTTGAGAGTGGGTCTAGCTATGATTAAGCATGCAACAGAGTTCATTAATTGTGAGTTAGATAGTGGTTATATTTAATGAATGTGGTTGAAGAGTCATGCCCAGTGGCCTATAAAAGGACCATGTAATGCTTCATTTCAAAACACAACAAATCTGAATACAAAGAGTGTTTATCCAGAGAGACTTGTTTTTCAACAATTAAGCTATAGAAAAATGTTTTAGAAGTTCTTAATCATTTCATTCATTTTCTACATCTTTTCCTATTGAATTGCGTCATTAGGTGTCTACATTTCATTCATCCATTCATCATGTTCATACATGCATTCATCATGTTCATACATGCATTGATTTTTAGCATTTAGATTAGTTATTAGATTAGAGTAGTTTAGCATTAAAATTTCCCCACCATAGTTCATATACAATCATTTGCATCTTTAATTGGTCGTGTCCAGGGATTGATACCAAGGTTAGTCTTATATTGCATTCTTAAGGGAAATTGGTTTTGACGAATGTCTTTAAGTGACAGAAGGCTTTTATCAAATAGCGCCGTTTTCGAGGACATGGCGAGTTTTAGATGATGAGTTTGTATTTTGAAGTATGGTGGTCATAGTGTAGTTCTAGTTTTGCAGTTTTTGTTACCATTGTGGAACTTTTTTGAATTTCAAATTTCAATTGATAAATGTTCTTGTGGAAATCTCTCCTGGTTGAGTTCAGGCAGAGGTGCATGAGAACAAGGTCCAAGTCTGAATCGTTGAACACTCTTGATCTTGAGTTAGAAAGATCTTTGAGAAAGAATCATAAGAAGAAGGAGAAGGTTGTTCAGCAAAAAGGAGTGAAGCAAACATCGAATCAATTTCAAGGTTGTGAAGAGGGAAGAATGGGAACACAACCAGGAAGGTCTCTTAAGGAGCTGGCTATTGAAGATTTGGGATATAAGAATTTGTGTGTTCAATTTCCTTAAGGAGAAAATAACTATGAGTTGAAATCGGTATTATTGCAAGCACTTCCTAAATTCCATGGGATGAGTGGGGAAGATCCGCATCAGCACTTGATGGAGTTTATGGTGGTGTGTTCTACAATGAAACCAGCAGGAGTGGCTGAAGATGTCATTCGCATGAAGGCTTTCCCTTTCTTGTTGCAAGATGCTGCAAAAATTTGGCTATTCTCCCAGCCAGCTCCAATAACTGAGTGGAATGGTTTGAAGAGAAAAATATTTTATTCAGAGTAGTATCATTACTCAGGCTGCGAGGAGGAAAAAGAAGTTATGAGTCAATAAAAATCTTCCATTGTGTATACGCATAAATAAGCTTGTTACTAATGTTTAATAGCTTTTACATTTTGGACTTCTATGACTAGAAGTGAGTCGTGATTTTAGTTTCTATGTTAATTTTGGTTTTTTTTTTTTTTTTTTTTTTT
>Ga0209589_1008704_pt1 | contig 15717 bp, 3 predicted proteins | sample CowpeawhiteBW_FD_187525 | JGI IMG/M metagenome (GOLD analysis project Ga0209589, IMG submission 187525) | Root nodule microbial communities of legume samples collected from California USA - Cow pea white BW (SPAdes) (version 2) | ecosystem: Host-associated > Plants > Roots > Nodule | place: USA... | reverse complement strand
GGATTTGTAGGCGAAAATCACTAAAGGAGTTTAGAAACATCGCGTTAAACTGAGGGCAAGAATAGGTTCTTGGAACGAATACCAAAAGTTTTGGGAGAGGAATCAAATTCAAAGGTTAGAATAAGGAGAGGTGTTCAGTGCATGCTTGTGCAGCAAAGTTGAGAAGTCAAATTGGTACTACATCCTAACATGGGTCAAAGGTAGGAGTGGAAAGTAGTGAAACGTATGAGACTAAGGCTAAACTAAAAGGGTCGAGACAAGGAAGTGAGAATCTCCAGCGGAAGGTAAAGTTGAGGTAGAGCTCGAAAGGTTAGGTCGACCAGGAAATGTTCTAAGAAAGGGGGAGAACCAATCACGTGGTAAGAATACCGTATGTTCAAGGTTTTATGCCGGTCAACCTCCATGAGAGGCAGTTAAATATTCTCGGCAATAACCACAATTTAAGTCAGGAGTAGAATGGATGTCCTAAGTAAGGTGGCTCACGAGAGAGAAAGGTCTGACTTGGGGCATGAGATGAACAGTTTCAAGTATCGAAAGAAGAAGTACTTCGTTAAGTTGTTCTTATGGGAATGAGGCAGTTGGTAAGGTCATGGCACAAGGGAGGATGAAAGGAAAAGAGAAAACTCTTGTGTAGCTGAAGGAGTGTCTCTACTAATTGGTGTTGGATCGGTTAAAGTAAATAATTAAAAAGATACAAGGCATAAAAGTGGTGTTTGGGGTATGCGTTTTGGTTTTAATCGAGATTAGATACTCCTTGGTATCGCCATTATGAGAATTAGGTTCTAGTTTTCGGCAAGAGGGAATTGGTAGTGAGATGTTGGTTTACTCTACAGTTGCGGCTAAGTGCAGAATACTTGGGTTTGGTGGTGTCTCGAGATGATCGAAGAATTTATACTCAAGGTTAATTGGAATTGACTCTTTTGTGAGAATGGGACATCAACACGAGAATGGATAGGTTATTTTTCCAATCTCATGCTGGAATAGTGTGGTACTCAACAAGGTAGTGTTCGATGAACCAAAGAGACAAATCGACGACGGTGTATCAATGGTAAATGGAGCAGAAAGGTGAGGACAGAATGTCGTGTGAACTAGAGTTACTTAGCAAAGACCAAAGAAGAATAGCTGTAGAGCATCTAGGTGGGGGAAGAGTCATAGACTCGTTTTCAAGTAGATGCTAGAATTTCACTTTGGAGTGGTGAAGTCTTTATCGCATTAGTACCTGAGGAAGAGATGGTGTCAATACTCTCTAATCGGATGGTGTCGCGGGGAATGAGAAGAAAGAGGAGCAGAGGAATAGATACTGAAAACTTGATGACGAGGACTTAGTGTAAACACTATAATGATTGCAAGTTTTAGTAGATCACTAAGAAGAAACCAGTAAGTTAAACCACTTAAGTGAAGTATTAATCAAGATAAGAATCGAACTATCTGAGGCGGTGGGTGGTAAAAGAGGCAAAATTTAGATGTGTGAATACTTGGAGTGGGAGTTGGACCAGTGAGAATCTTGGATTCTCAAACAAAACCGCTCAGAGGGAAGGAAATCAGAACCGTGAAAGTCCTATGGGATGAGGCAACTCAAGAAATGACATGGGAGATGGACGATGTCATGAGGCGGTTCTATCCTCATCTCTTCACTGGTTAGTACTCTTTTTCGAGGACGAAAAATTTAAAAAGGGGGGAGTATTGTAAGACCCGTAGAATTTAATTAATTAATTAAATAATTAATTAATAAATACGGGAGGGGAAATAATTATGACATTAAATTATGATTGGTATGACGTGGAAAAGTACTAGCTTAATTGGTGAGAGTACTTTGATTGTGCGAGAGGACTTAGGTTCGAGTCCTATGTATGCCATTTTGTGTTATTATTATTCATTGTTATTTTAATATAGCACGATCATGTGGTGAAATAATACGATAATTAAATTATAATTGTTAGCATGAAATATGAATTGGCTTGGTGGTCTGGTATTGATTTAGCTTTGGCAGGGTGAGGGGTTCAAATCTTGGTGAACTTCAATTGAACACTTTTTAGTCATTTTTGGTCTTTGGCATGAAGGTGAAGGGTTAACGTAAACCCTAAGGAAATGGCAGCCAAGAGGGGGAAGAGAGGCTGAAAACGGATCATAAAGGGGGTCCATGAATGGCAATAAACATCACCATTAAGTTTTAGGTTCGTTTTGTATTATTACCTAGTTTTTAGGACATCTTTAAAAGGCCAAAGTGAGGTAAAGGGAAGGGTTTTGGCAAGCTGAAAAATATACCAGAGAGAGAGAGCACGAAAATCTGAAATTTCTGTGAGTTGGAGTGAGACTTGAGGGGGCTGAATAGAAAGGAACCAAGGAGGGTTGGTGATCAAGGGAGTTTTCCTCAAATTATCAAGGTTGAAAGCTAAGGATCCAGGTTAGGGGAGCTTTCTACGTTAATATTGATTGTTGGTCTGGATTGTATGAAATACTATGTAATTTAAATATGTACTGTGACTGGATCATGTTTTTTTTCGTGAATTCTGGAAATTTTCCAGAAACCGCCTGGCGGGCTATACATAGCCGCCAGGCGGCTCATCCATTGTGTGCATTTCGCTGTGTTTGGAGTTGCAGCGCCTGGCGGTGATTCCCTGTGCCGCCAGGCGACTCATAGTCTGGACCATTCTGGGGGTTTGTGGGATGAACCGCCTGGCGGGATTGATTATGATCGCCAGGCGGCGCGGGTGAACTACTCGTTTTAAGCTTTTCTTGAGTGTTTGGCGTGAATTGTTCGGGAGGAAATCAAGGGGTGAGTCTTATGAGTGGATTTGGTATGGAAGTGTTTTGGTTTCGAGTGAAATTGACATGGAACTTTAATGGAACAGTGGCCAAGCAGTTAGGGTTGAACAATTGGGGTTTGATGTTGTGAGAGTGGTCAGTGATTGGAATGCTGGAATAATTTTAATAGGTGAGTGTAGGTAGCGAGGAAGGTGATATATAAGGAAGATGGCGAGAGATATGATGGAGATAAATCGGGAATGAAAAGCAAGGGAGAGTGAGACTGCGAAGGTGTGGGAATTCTGGAAATTTTACCAGAATTCTGATGCACCGCCTGGCGGCACGAGACTAGCCGCCAGGCGCCAGCACAGTAACGTGGACGTTTGTGGTTATTCTGGTCTAGGAGGGTATTTTTAGGATAATTGGTGGTTGCTCTCTTGGTAAATTGGAGTATAGAGATATCATTGCGATAACGATAATTTCCCTCTAGCTATGCAAGCGAACTCGAGAAGAGTATAAATTGGTTGAGATAGTGGTAATCGGAAGCTTGGGGAGTATGTTAGGTCACGGGATACTCTAGTACTGTTAGGGTCTTAATATCTTGCGTGTCAGTATGGAATTGGGGAACATAAGGATGATACCTAATGATGGGTGAGTTCCTTGGCTTGAAATTATTTTAAAGAGAGTTGTAGTAGAGCGGGAGAGTGGTATAGTTTCGTCTAAGTGAATAATACCATGCACTGAATTAGGAGTATAATGGATTAAGGATGGGTGTGAGGGCAAGATGCGAAGGGAAATTGACCAAAACCAGTACTGCATGAGTACTGATACGGCGAAGGGGGGTGCTATATTAAAATATCTGCTGAGCACAATTATGCTATATCATGTGGTGTGATATCGCTTCACTTATTATGGTGGGTGGTTTATAGCCACCATAATAAGTCTTCATAAAATCCATTTTTTGCCTCAACGCGAAATTCCCTAATCCTCAACGAGACGAGGAAGCTGAGCAGCCCATGCCTCAAGCCCCTCTCAAACTTCCTGTAACGCCACTCTTCAGTGATATTCTATGAGTAGAATCTTGCCAAGTACTCAAATATGTCCACATAGGCCTGCACTGACATATTCCTCTGCTGCAGCGTGAGGAATTCAGCTTCCCTCTAATGTTTAGTAGTGTCGGGGAAGTATTTTTCCAGGAATCTCGTCCTGAAATTTGTCCAATTCACCTCTTCTTCTCGGGTCTGCATCTGGTGTTGCATTCCCACCCACTAATATTGTTTATCACCAACTAGAAGAAAGGTGGTGTAGGTGAGTTGTTGTGCCTACGTACAAGCAATAACTCAGAAAATTTTCTTGTACTCCCTGAGCCAAGCATCAACGTCATCAAGAATGGCCTTGACTTTTAACTTGGTCAGCTTATGCCTCATAAAATCCTCCATAGTAACCACTGGCGGTGGTGGCATCACGGTCAGCGGTTGTGCTTGAATTGGTTGCATCACATCCACTAGACGATGGATTGCTTGAGCAATTTCATCAGCCGAGTTATTGTTCCTAATTCTTCTGCGTGCCATTTCTTGGAATTCCTACATATTTTGCTAACACAGTCAAATAGACCTTAAGTCATAAGAAAGCACAAAAGGCATTAACAATCAGCACAACATGGGCGACTCAATTCAAATAGACTCAGCAATTTCAATTGACATACAAAGTTTCACCATCGAAACGCGACAAGCATACTCCCCAAGGCCCAAAAATATTTTGAAAACCAAATGCTCAAATACCAAATGTAACATCTTGGTCGGATATTACTTAATAAAAGAAAATTAAAATCGAAATTTAATTCAAACATATGATATTATTATTCCCAAAACATGGGAAAATAAAAAAAGATCAATAAATGCGTCAACAACCAAAATCCATAATTCACCATTAACTATTACAATTCCAAATCCCAAAATCAACTTAAAAGGAAATACAAAGTTTATTTCAAAACAAATTTTCTTTATTAAAGTCCCAAGTTAGCCCTCACTTTGGCTCTATGCATTGCCAAAATTACCTGAAACACCATATTCTCCCGTGTGACAAGTCACACGATCATCGTCAATCATAAATAGAAAGGGTGAGCTTGAAAGAAATAAGCATGCATAAATATTAATATAATTGCACCCAAATAGAATTAACATAACCAATTTCCTTTTCTTAAAGACCTTTTTATCATGAGGTACTTAGGTAACGGAAGTCTCATAACCTATATGAGATTACCACCTCGAATCATATCGTGCACATACACGACCATGGCCATAAGGATATCTTATGCTTCCACGAACTTGCCCGCTCGTGGTCTAACTCTACGAACCTCCTCGCTCGTAGTCCAACACGTATGAAATATTATGATGGCCCAAATGTGATTTAATAAAACACAAGGACCTATTGGTTATTATGAAAAGTTATAATAAATGAAATAAAGGTAAAATAAATTCTAGCCTAACTTATAAAAGAGGATTAGGGTTTTGTCCCTAGTCATAAGGTTCTTTCGCAGTAAGCCATCAAGAAAAATAGTGTGAGAGAAGAAAGAAAGACAAAGAGATAGATTAAAAGAAGGAGGTTGAAGAACAAAGATTGAAGAATGCATTCACATTAGATTTCCCATGGATCAAGGTTATTATCATATTATGACTTATATGTGTTAATGTGTGTAAATCATGAATCTTAAGATTCTAAAGTAGTTTTTTTAAATAAGTTATGATCGAATGAAAAACTACAAATTAATTTACAAAAATTAACAAATCGAACATTTTTACCTCGTATATTCTTTTATATGTTATATAAATAAGTGAAAAATTGTATAGTTTAAATTTTATTTCTCGTATATTAAGTTAGGTTAGTTAATTGTTTAATTTAAATAACATTTTTTTTATTTTATAAATCATTAATAATAATAATAATAATAATAATTTTTTTTTGTTGAAACACGTAACTAAAAACAACATTCAATACTAATTTATATTAATTTTATAAATTGTATTATTAATATTAAAATAAAATGTTAACTATTAATACAAATCATTTATTCACAATTTATTATGTACATGCAGCGATCGAGACCTACTCGACCCAGCCTATGTGCCCAACTTTGAGGAGGTGGTAGAGATCATCTCAGACATGCCTACGCGTCCAACCCACAGGAGGTGGTAGAGACCATCTCGGCCATGCTTACGCCCAATCCTCAAGAGGTGGTAGAGACCATCTCGGCCATGCTTAAGTGGCCATGCCTATGCGCTTAACCACAAGGGGCGTAGAGATTGTCTCGGCCCAACCCACAAAGGGCGTAGAGACTATCTCAGCCCAACCCAGTAAGGATGGTAGAGACTATCTTGATCCAACCCACATGAAATTGTGAAGATCGTCGCAACTAAGTTCACTTTGGCAAAGGTAGAAGTCATCTTGACAATGTTCATCTAAAGTACCACAATACAAGATCCAACAAGACAAGAGTACGAATCATAGAACAATTAAGGACATATAAACTAATTAAGGAAACCCTAAGACGGAACAACCTCGTAAACCTTGAGCCCAACACACAAGATCTATCCATGTAATATAAACAAATCACAAATTACGATTATGATTCACTAATTACTATATAAAATACATATTTAAAGAGAGAATAAAAGTGATCTATATAAAATATATGATGTGATAAAAAGAAAAAAATAAGTATTTAATATATATATATATATATATAAAATATGGATATTTATCCTTGATATGTTTCAATCTGTGTCGAAAAATAAAATTTTACAAATTCAAGGTGAATGCACCTCTGCCCAAAAAAATGGCATAGCATTTGGTCAACATAATTCCATAGGCTAGCTAGCTATAAAGTGCTGCAAAACAAACAAAAGGACTATTTTTTTACCAAAAAGAAAGGCTGTGGAGCATGTAATGTAACTGAGGTGACACTTAAGCTCCTTGGAATGGGAGAAAATGGAAATTTCTAAATATATTTTGATATCTAATAAATATCACTTATTTTATATTTTTTTTCCTTTTTGGATATAAATATAAATTTTCACTTTTTAATAATTTTATATTTTTAAGGCTGTGTTTGCTTTCATAATGTCCTGTTCATACAGATAAGGACAAGGCATATATATTTTTACTGAAATTTTGATTTGTTTTCTAATTTTATCTTTTAAATAAATATTTTTTAAATTAAAATAATTATTTTATTAAAATATTTTAAGTTATTTTTTTAAAAAAATTTAACTGTTAGATTTGATTTTTTTTTAACTTAACCATTATATTACAAAGTAAATAATATAATAATAATAATTTTATTATCATATGTACTAGTATTTTCTTAATTTAAAGTTCAAACTTTTCTTCCACTATTCTCAATAATATATACTTTTAGTTTACTTAAATGAAATAAAAATAAAAACTTCTAAAACTAAAAAGATCATTTTTTTTATTTTATTTCCCTTATATTTGATAACACATTTTTTTTAATTTTACTAAAATGAAAATATAAAAAGAACGTACTTCAATAATTAAAAATTCATTAATTTTGTTAAATTATAAATTCAGTCTTTTGCTTTTTCATTCTTCTTTTTCCCCTTTTGTAAACATAGGTTAGTCAGTCTATGAATAAGAAGGCATCGAATTGATTAATGAAAAGTGGATGCTCAAAGTAGCCACAATAGGTCCTACACAGCATCTTTTATATCAATAAAATTTATTTATTACTATAGTTTAGCTAGTAAGTTTTATCGTGATTTTTTTTCATGATATTTTAAAATAAAATATCGTTAACAGAGTAATAATTACTTTTTTAATAATCTCATTTAAAAATTATTTTTAGAAAAATAATAGCATAAATAATACCTTCACAAAAATATTAACTTAGCTTTCAAGATACCTGTCCCGATATTTAGTATGTTAAGATAAGATATTAGCCATTTTAAAATTCGAAATTCTATTTCGTTCTTAAAAAAGTATTAGAGAATTGAAAGAAATTTTAAGTTCTTAAAAAAGTATTAGAGAATTGAAAGAAATTTTAAGTGTACCAAGTCTCCAGTTAAGAGTTTAAGAAATTTTCGTCCAGACAACGCAAATATCATATTCTAAAATATTATATATAGAATCATTTAAAATTTAAAATGTACTGAACATAATTCTACGTTGAATTTCTAAGTTAATTCTTACGAAATTATTTTAAAATTAACTTTATCTGTATCGTTAGATATAGAAAATAACATTTTAGAATTAATAATAATTTAAAAATATTAAAATTGAATTATTTTAATATTAAAATAATTTCGTACAAATAATTTAATTTTGTTATAAATAAATTTTATTATTTTAATACACATTATTTCTAGAAATTAATTTTTTAAAATTTTATCACTTTTGTTGTCAATGATGGAAACATGACAAATAGTGGAATGCATTGAAAATAAGAAAAATGAGACTGCATTTCACGAAAAACAAGGAAAAATCTTTTCCTGTAGGGAAGTATATTTTTCTAACATATTAAAAAGTAATTTCATAACAATTAAGAATAAATTAATTAATTAATTAAAATATAAGATAATATAATAAATTAAATAATAATAACAATGATAAATTAAATAATACAAAAATGATTATAAATAACAATAGTAATAATAATAAATAAAAATAATGTAAACATTAACAATAATATGAATATAATAATAAATATAAATAATAATAAATCTTGTATTTTATCTATTAAAATATTTTTTTAATTTACTAAATTTATAACATCATTCACTAATTTTCATAAATTTTTATCTCAAATTTCTTTATTTTTCACCATCTTTTTCTTAATTCAAACAACCTCTGTTTTAGAATTTACTCATTTTCACTCCTTCAAATCCATTCTTCATCCAAACATAGTCTAAGTTTCAGGGGTTCTGTCCTTGGGCGATCACTAGACTCGTTAGGCGCCTAAGCTGACACTAAACACTACTCTTTCAGGGACTCCTTTATTTGTATGGCGTTGGGCGGTGGCTGGGTGACTTTAAAAATGTTTTCAAAACTTACTAATGGTTTGTTTATGTATATATGTGTACAAATGCTTGTGTATTGATGCTATGAATGTTTGAAATCTATTAAGTTATGGTTTGCATAGATGAATGGATTTTGTATGAGATAATGGTTATACAGATGATGTAAGTGTGGTTTGTTTTGGAGAAAGGAATTCCATGGGGAAGTTTCAGTTGTTGTGTAGTGTATTCATTGCGTTGGGAGTTCCGGGTTGGAGGTTATCATGATACTCTACTAACTATTCAACTCATATAGAGAAGAACGGTTGAGGGGTTGAAAGTATAAGGAAGTCCTGGTGTAAAGAAAGACGTAGTTCTATGGCAATATAGGATTAACCTTGGGAGTGGTATGGTAAAACATATCCTTTGTAGTGTAGTAGAGACCACTACAAGTGCAAAACCTCATAAGATTCGACATCAATGTTTGTATCTGGATAATTGAGTTTAGAAGAGTCTTTGATTATATATGTTATATTTGTATGATTAGTTGGAGTGCATGTTATTGTGATATAACATGTTCTCTATTTGTATATTAGCATACCCTCTCTTGTGTTGTGTTTCCTTTTGTTGTATTTCTCTTTTGTAATGGTCACTTTTATTAGTGTGAGCAGATGAGAAGTAAGAATTGATCTAACTTAGGAGGGATATGCTATTGTTGTGGTCTCGTTGTAGAATGCCATTCCTTGTTCCTAGAATCATAAGAAAGACTCTAAGCTTTCTTGTTGTACTGTAGTTTCCTTGAAACTAGACATTTTTTTATCTCTTGTTTTTATAGTTATACTTCACTACAGGAAAAATCATATTTAAGATCACTTATTTAAAGGTGGTTTTTTTAAAATGACACCATCTTACAAAAATTAAAATATTATATGATATTTGCCGTCAGTTTAAAATCGACAATGATGTTGATTCTCTTCTTTCTCCAAGTCATTTTCACCAGAGTTGTTTCTTCGAATCCATTTTCTCTTGTCGTGGAAAACATTCTAGTAAGTCATCTTCTCCTTCTTTCTAATTATTTTCTCATTTTTTAATTTCTAAGTTCATTTTCTCTTATAGATATTTTCCTCTTCAACTTCAATTTTATTTTAAATATTAAGCTTTGAGATATCTCAAAATTAAGCTTTGCGATAACTGTAACAACAATTCTCTAGATAGTGAATAATCTGTTTTTGAATATTATTATAAAAAAATTATTTTATTAATTTCGTACTAAAATTGGATGGGATGTTATATATATAACTGAATTAAATATGAATAGGGGTAATATGAATTTAATTGGGGTAATAAACCATTCTAGTATCTATGCTGAAAAATATTTCTATCGTAATACGATTTTAATGTAACAATGGCTACAAATATGTGTACATTTGTCCTGCGAAATGTAAGGCCCATTTCTTTGTTTTAAAACTTTTAGGCCTGGTCTAGTTAACAGGCCCAAGGCTAGCCTCTAGCTGCCTTATTGTAGAAACCCTTTTAGTTTCCACTCAGCTTCCTCTTTCACTCAAGTAACTCACCTCTCTTTTCTCTCAACAAAAGTTCAACCTGAGTTAGGGCACCTGCAAGTTTCCCTTTGAGCTCATTGAACGTTGCCTCCGCGTAAGTAGAACTCAAAACTTTGGTCTCCTTTTGTTTCTTATCTATTTGGAAGGTTTGGTTCCACTTTAACCTTTGTTAGGGTCTCAATTTCGTCTTTCTTGTTCTATTTTCAGCTCTGTAAGCTAAAGTTGTTATATGGTGCTCTTCTTTGGGTACCTATTTTGTTGGCTAGCATCTGTCCAGGTAAGGAAAGTTAGGGTTTGCATGTTTTTTTTTAATATACTGCTTGTTTCAGTTTGGTTTTGTGTTTGTGATGCTTGGATGATGCCCTTGTTTGTTTGAAAATATGTTGTGTGTTTCTAGATGGATTCCTATTGTTGCATGCAGGAGCAGGAGAGAACCTGTTATTCTTGCCCAGGCAAGAATCCTCTAGCCTAAGCGAGAGTAGAAGAGAACTTCCCTTTGCCCCTATGCGAGCAGTCTCGCCTAAGCGAGATGGTCTAGCTTAAGTGAGAACTCGTGATGTTGTCCTGTGTTTTCTGTACGAGTTCTCGTCCAAGCGAGGAGAGTCTAGCTTAAGCGAGGGGACTCTGTCGCCTGAGCGAGACCTCTCAGCTTGAGCGAGAATGAGGCAGATTAGTTTTCAAACTCTATAATTTCACTTGTGGGTGGATTTAATTCCTATTAAAAGCCTGAACCTATGCCTACGTATGTTTCATGTGACATTGACGTGCTGGGAATGAGATGAAATATGACTTGATTGGTTGGTTGGGCATTGGCATGAAATTATAATGCTTGAGATGACATGTAGAAGGTTGTTGGCAAAAGAGTTTCAAGGGAAACTCTTGGTGATGGTGTGGTTAGTGTATGCCTTGATATAAGAGATGTCTAAATAAAGGAAGGTATCCTGAACTCTAATAATCGTTCACACTCATGTAGAGTAGAATGAATTATGTGGTGAGAGTGGCAAGAAGTCCTAGTCTTGGGAGGTGTTTGAGCCTGAGACAGAATGAGATTAACCTTGTGTGTGGTTGGGTGATAACCCCTTGTGTTTAGACTCTATAGAGTTTAGAAACCAACACAGGTGCATACTTCCTATAGAATTCTATATCACATGCATAATTTGGATAATTGAGTCATAAGGTCTTGTATTTGTTTGCCATCACATGCCTTGTGTGTTTCCTGTTTGCCTGCTTACAATCTGTCTAAAAATTTGCTTACTCAATATCATGTTAAAAATATTTTACTCTAACTTACCCTTTCTTTTTGGTGTTTGTTTTCTGTTTGACTTTTCGTTTTGCAATAATCACCAATCACTTGGTGTGAGTAGATGTTCATACCCCTAGTGATCACCATGGCGATGGAGATGCTGCGGTGTAGTCTAGTTATGGGCAAGTAGTGGTTCACTATTGAACATTTTTGAAGGACATTTCTGTTATTATGTAATCCATTTCCATTGCTTTGTGAGCAACCTTGTGCTAAATTGTTATTTCTTTTCAGTTCCGTTAATGGCATTGTGTAGTGCCTTTGGCTTTCCTCTCAGTATATTATGGATGATTGTAAAATCCTTTAAACTATATGTCTAGTACTCTATTTTTATATTGTATTGATGTGATGTGTTATTTAGTAGAATTGTTCTATTTAAATGGAATATCACACGAAATATATATAATTAATACATTTTTAAAGTTAGTAAAATATTTTAAAAATTATAATAAAATATAAATATTGTTAAAAAGATTAAAATATTTTTATATAAAGTAAATTAAAATATTAAAAATATTTAAGGTTATAATTAGTGATTACTAACACTTAATTTAAAATTTTAATACTATTAAAATGTTACAATCTATAATTATAATGGTAATTAGTAATTATTTTACAATTTTCTAATGTAGAACTAATAAAGTTACATTTTGTGAAAATAAAATTAATTTGAATATAAAATATTAAATTTAAATTTAAATTTTATGACTGAAATTATTAATACTTTTATTATTTCGGTATAAATTAAAATATTATAGCTCAAATTTTGTAATTTATTATTATTTTTATTATTTTGAATTTATTATTGTTAATAAATGTATAAATTTGTTGTTCATTATAAACTTAATATTTAAAATATATTACAATTACAATTATTTACGATAAAAAAATTTCAAAATAATTATTTATAGAAGATAAATTCATGAAGTATTTTAATGATACAACATTTTAATATAGAAAATTTCAGAATATTTGGAAGACAAAGTTATTTATGAAATTTTTAGAATAATAAATTTAAGTAATAATATTTACAAAAATTATTTAATAAATTTATGGAATAATATTTAATGGCGAAACATTTAAACATAAATACATTAAAATATTTCCATAAGAGTAATTAATTTTTTATATATTTAAATGTTAAAGATATATGGACGGAATGTAAATGAAATTAAAATTATAAAAACATAATTTTAGTGATTCTTCAACCATGCCAATACTTTTTATCAACGTATCACATAAAAGAGCATTAGATCTAGCCTTATCAACAAAGCATCTCCAATTCTAGTTGAAGAGGTATTTTTCACCACCATTGATCAATGATCATCATATTCTCTCTATATATAGATTATTTGTTAGATTTTATCAAATTTGTTTAAAATCTTGAAAAATTGTTCGTATTTACTTGTACGTTTGAATATAATTTGTTAAAAACTTTTTGTAGTTCTTGGTGATGCAAAAACATTGTTGGAGGAACATGAATCATTGTTTCAACGGCAAGTTTAATAAATTATTCTTTATTTACATAATTTTAATACATGATAAGTTTGCCTAATTTTTGCATGGTTGTAAGACCTTGTTGCGAATTGGATAGTTATTCCGTGGAGAAGGTTAGATAAATCAATAAGTTATAGTCAAATTATGGTACTTGAATTGTTATGCTATTAAGTAGAAAGTGTTACACCAAACTATTAACTATAACTTCTAACCTAGTGATAAATGCTCGATCTAATAATCAATATTATGATCAAGGTTATAAGTTTGATTCACAATGAGATAATTGTTGAAGGAAAGATTGTTTTAAGTGGCACTAGTTGTCTTGTGGTGAAGGGCAAGTGACTTTGCAATCAAATCATGGCGCTTAGAATGCTACTGTCATAATTAGTAAGAGTTGCACCATAACTATTAGTCATGATTTTTGGTCTAGTGGTAGGTGCTCAATATTGTCTCGTCTTACCAAAACTCAAGTTTGAAAAGGACAAGATCTATAAGGCTTGTTAAAAAGGGAAGAAAACTAAAATGTCTTTTAAATTGAAAATTTTTGTTTCCATTATAAGACGTCTTGAGATGTTTCATAAGGATTTATTTAGTTCTTCTTGAACCATGAGTGTTGGAGGAAATTACTATGAGCTTATAATTGTAGATGATTTTGTTTATATATTTACCTGAACTTTGTTTCTTGTTTCTAAGAATGATGTATTCTTTAATTCTAAGACATTTGCCAAGCTTTTGAAAATTGAAAAAGGATTTTGTACTAATTCTTTTTTTTTTTTTGAAAAATATGGTATTAACATAGTTTGTTTGCTCCTAGGACTCCACAATAGATTGGAGTAGTAGAAAGGAAAAATAGGTCCTTAAAAGAATTAGCTAGAACCATGATAAATGAATCTTCTATTCCTAAATAGATGAATTAGTTGTGGAGCAAGATAATTCATAGAGATATGCCCTAAGAATGGGGAACACCTAAAGATCTCTCACTTGACAACATCATTGGACAATTTGGAAAAAGGAGTGTCTACTAGACATTCTTTGGATAATTTATGTAATATTGTGGTTTTTTTTCGCAAATTGACCCCCAAAACGTATGTCACGCTATAAAATATTAAAAATGGATATTTACAATGCATGAAGAACTAACTCAGTTTGTTAGAAAATATTTTTGGATGCTTGTGCCTAGAACCAAAAACATAATTTTAATGGGTACAAAGGGGGATTTTAGGAATAAAATGGATAAGCTAGGTATTATCATAAGAAATAAAGCTACACTTATAGTTAATATGCATAATTAGGAAGAAAGAATAAACTTTGAAAAACTTATTGATAGAAGACACCTCTTCCATGAAGCGAAAAAGCAAGAAAAAGATTAAACTTTCAGAAGTTTCTAAGAAAAACTTGGTAATTCCTTTTTTCAAAGAATTTTCCTCGAAAGGGAAAAGGAGAAGGAATCCTGAAAGATTTGATTGTAGAATTCTTATGTAGGTTGCTATGTAGCATATAAAGAGCTATATTAGGTTGATTAGGAATGGTTCTAGGAAAAGTATGAGTAATGATTTGCTGGATTTTTCTATTTTGAAATTTTTTATATCAATACTAGATTGGAGAAACATATTATTTATAAGCGAGTGTTTTGGAGTTTTTCAGTTTTTGGGGGTTAAGGTGAACATGGAGGGTGTGACTTCTGGTTGTTCAGGTAATGTTGCATGTGTTGGATTTTTTAAAGATAATATGGAGGAGTATGTTAGTTGATTTTCTTCTTTTCTGGGATCACAAAAAGCTTGGAACTCATATGTCATTTTGACACTTCAACATTCTAAGTTGATTAGTTATCAGTGTGGTTGGTTGGAAAGTGATTCAATGTTGGTATGCAAAGCTTTTTCTTCTATTCAAGTTGTTCCTTGGTCTTTTAAAGGACAACGACAAAAATATTTGGAATTTTTTTAGAACAAGGAGTTTAAATATTCACATATTTGTTGAGATGGTAATCATTATGCATATAAACTCACTACTATAACATTCAAAAGTAAAATTTAGTATCAATGTTATAGTAAGATCTCAAACTCTAGGTGCTATAATCTTATGCAAAAAACCATGTTTAAATAAGGGTAGGAAAATCTTTTTCTTAGAAAACCATTGGTCGTATAACGCTTCATATTGGGGTTCTCTAATGGTTAATTTAGCCACTAGTTGTCTAGAGGAGTTGTCTATAGCAAGGGTCATCTAATGGGTTATGGGTCGTTTAACTAAAACATCGTCAAATGCACTAGGTCATCAAATACACTAGGTTGACTAATGCCAAGTGTCATATGAGCTTCAAATGATCTAATGGGGTGTTTATTAACTACATAATGTCTAATCCATTGAGTCATCTACTGGAAACTTATACATTTTTCTTAAGATTCAACCATTTAAGAAATTATTCTGCTCACACCTAAAAACCTTAAGGAATAAAAACAAGGATTTTATAAAGGTAATTGATGAGTGCGTATTTTTGCCCTCATTTAATGTTTAATTTTGGGTATTTAATTGAATTTGTGTGCTTAAAGATTGATTTAATTGGGATTTCCTATAATTGGGTTTATTGAGCATGAGATACAAAAAC
>Ga0209589_1008702_pt1 | contig 15718 bp, 7 predicted proteins | sample CowpeawhiteBW_FD_187525 | JGI IMG/M metagenome (GOLD analysis project Ga0209589, IMG submission 187525) | Root nodule microbial communities of legume samples collected from California USA - Cow pea white BW (SPAdes) (version 2) | ecosystem: Host-associated > Plants > Roots > Nodule | place: USA... | reverse complement strand
TATATATATATATATATATATATATATATATATATGCTCTTGGCTACGCCATCTCTAGTCCCCAAATGAAACCCACTGTGCTCATACTTCAACTTGTTAATTATTTAAATAAATATATGAAAGGTATATGAAAGAAATTAGAGTATGTTTAATAAGTATGTAAAAAGTTTGTTGAGATTATTTAATATTTATACAACATATAATATAATTACAACTTTTTATTTTTTTCATTTGCTGTATTTATATTTTATTCTATTTTTTTTACTGATAGAAAAGAAAGCTACTAATGACAATATTTAATTATAATAAAGAATAAAATTAAACTATAAATCATAGTATAATATTGGACCATTCTGTTAAAAAGGTAAGAATAATTACCAAAAAAAACCATTACTACTGAGAGAAAAAAAAAACTAATAAATCATTGAAGAATAATACAAAATGAAAAACAAGATTTTATGTACATATTAAAAGTTTATTTCAAAAAATATATACTCAAACCGACACTAAACTACACATTAACGGTATAACCTGGTCAAAGAGTTGAATTTAATTTGTAAAACAATTTCTAATAACTTATCATTTACATAACTTTACGCCGACAATTCTTCAATTAATTCAGACAGTTCTATATCATTAAATATAAAAAGCATACGCATCATTAAATATATCTTTCAATATATTTTCCATTTTAACAAATTTTACGAACTATGCAAATGAAACTCGGCCTCATCTGCTTATCATGTGCTGAGCTAAGCAGTAGAAACCAAAGACCATTCGTTTATCTTTAAAATCAATAGTTGTTCGGTATAGTAGAATAAATAATTAAAAGTTGAATGCCATGCCATTATTATAACTCAAACAAGTATATGCCAAACCCACAACACTAAGAAATGGATGTAACAATCAGAACCCACGAAGACAATTAAGTTAGCCACCAACAAGTAATTTGTTGCAGCTTACATCAGACATACGTCAGTTCATACGGTACTAACATTAGCAATAAAGTAGGCCACAATAAGAGAGAAGTTCTTATGGTAGCAACTGTAATTACAGAGCTCAATATTGCATGCATGCAATAATTATAAAAACACCTTATTTCTTTCCACTTTTCTTGAGCCCAGAACCTCCAAAACTTCCCTTCTGTTGCGCCTTGGCTTTCAACTCCTTTAGCGCCTGTTCAGTGCAAGTAACAGGGTTACTAAGAAAAGGATGTTAAAAAGATCACAATAATGTAGTATGTACAACAGAGTTACAATTCAGTGTCTAACCTTCTCCTCTTCCTTTTTCTTCTGAATGTTGGCCATGTCAACCTACAAAATACAGACAAAATTTATGGCAAGATCATAACCAAATTCATCGACACAATCAACATGAATAAATCATATATTAAAATTATGGTACACAATCAGGTAGAACCGTTTGCCTAACGTAATTGAAGAAAATGATGATCTTGATGATATGCACGTTGAATTAGGTCACCAAGAAATTGGTAGAGTGGTTACAAAACAGAAATGAAAGCATTGCAAAAGGCAAATGATGCCTTCAGACTTCGTCAGGTCCTGTTTCTAAAGTCTAGAGTTCCAGATCATACATCTCTGATATTTACCATACCCCTTCGATTTAATTCTGTTACGCAGACCATACATGTTACTACTGTCTGTTGAACAGTTGTTTTAAAGAGCATTAATTCCTACATGCTCCTCGTACCCTTTCTAACATATAACTATTTATGTTTAACTGTCTGCCTAATATCATCAACATGCTCATAATACAAAAGACTTGAATCACATTACTTCAAACAGAAAGAAAGTGCAAAGGGAAAGTATAAAATTATATCTCTTTTTCGTCACAATCCTACAAAACATGTACTTCCTAGAGTGACCCAGTTGGTCAATTCTATTTGCTTCTGCAAAAGCAACAAGGAAACAATAAAACAAACGGGTAACGAGACAGAAAATGAAAGCACGGATGAAAACAAACCGCAGTGCATACAAGGAATAAGAGAGCAGAGTTACCACAAGCTAAAAACATGACAAATTACTGTTAGGCTTAATTATTTTTTATTAAGCTATAAATTTGGTATTTGATTTGACTTCCTATTGAAGATTTCCCCTATTGAGTAATTGATTTTTTTGTTGTTGTCATCAACTTGGGTGCTTCGATCCAATTCCTCCAACTCACCAATCAACCCAGTCTTCAAGAGAGAAATAACAAGTTGACCACCGAAACGGAGAAAATTGGAGAGGAAATATGCGATATGATGGATAAATAGGACGAAAAGACATAATAATCGGTCCCGGTCGTGTAGTTGAGAGCAAGTTTATAATTTATAATTTTCTGATCATTCAATCGATTTCGAAACAGTTCAAGTAATAGTAATATATATAATAACAGAATTTGCATCAAACCTTTGAAAAAGTTGATTATGAAAACACCCAACAATCCAACCAAAGCATAAAGATAACAATCATCCGTTCTCTCTTCCTTAAACATATTAACAATCATCAAACCAACGTGCATCAACCTTAGAAAATCTAATCATTGATGACACCAAATTTAAAACATATATATATAAAAAAAAAATCTAAAAAATGGGTTGAATGAAATACCTCGTCGTAATCCTTCTTATCAGACTTGGGCTTCTTCAAAGGCTTAGCTTTTCCACCTTAACGAACAAAAGAAAGAAAAAAAAAATCGATCAGGTTAATATTTACCAACAGATCTGAATTTGAGGATTCAAATCAATGAAACCATCGAAATCAGGAATTTGAACGAAGGAAAAAAGACGAGGAATTATACCTTGCTTGGTCGACATGGTTGCGTTGCGGAGTTAGGGTTAGGTCTGGACACAAAAACGACAATGAAAAGGAACAAAACACGAAACTACGCGACCTTACCCTCGCCTCAACAATGATTCGTCGCCACATTGAATTGCTTATATAGGGTAATATATTATATATTATTAGGATAATCGCAACCGAATAAGCCACGGTTACTGTAATTTAAATCAATTTTTCTTGTTCTCTCGTTTTTTTGTATTTAGTTTTTAAAAATAGCATTCTAATTCCTATTTATAATTAATAGAGTAATATTTTTAACCGTATTTATTTAGTTTTATTATATCATATTTATTCAATCAAAATCATATTTAGTTTAAATTCAATAATGGCATATAGTGTATTACATTAAGACTTTACTCTTTTAAAGTGTGAAAAAGATAAAGGGAAAATTCATCAAAATAACAACAACTTTTAATTTTTCAATTAAAATTATAGAATGAAATAGAAATATGAATTACAAAAATCAATGTTCTAATCATGATTACTATAAGATTTTTTAAATATGTGTATACTTTTATTAATTTTGTATATCATTATTATTATAACTTATTATCTATCATCTCTCTTCAATCTAGTTAACATGATGTCTTTATAATTAGGAAGTAAATGCTTATGTTTCGTTTGGATGAATGGATAAGGAACATGAGAGAATTAAAAATTAAAAATAAAAATTAAGGTTTTTAAATTTAATACAAGAAAATAAGAAAGATGATAAATACGTGAAAGGTTTCTAATATTTTTTTTTAAATTACACTAATTTGAAACATATTTGAAAAACAAAATATGGGTATATGCGATTTTTTCAGTCATGAAACTAAGTTAACTGTTTTTCTTTAACGAGTCTCCTACGTATAAAATAGACGTAGAGATAAGTTTTTAATCAGTTTATTTATTTAAATCTAAAACTAATGTTGTAATGTATAAAGAGACTTGTATAATTAATTTGTAGAAAGAAACTGAATAAGCATACTTGTAATATATATTTTTAATTTTGATGATAAATAAGTTTATTTCGAAGATAATAAATGTATAATATGTCATTTATAAATAAAAAACTATCATAATTATACATCCACTTATTCAAAAAGTTACATTTTTAAAGTCTCTTATATTCTCTCTCCATTTCACAAACATAATATTTACATAACAAATTAAAATAAATATTCCCCTTCATTAAATAATTGAAAAAAAACTGTCAAATTTAAAATAAATAAATAAAGATCAATGAAGTTAGATTTTATCAATTTAATTTGTATGTTAAAATTTTATATAAAATAAAATAAAGTGTTAATATTTTTCATCAGGTTTGACAACTAAATAATATTTTTTTCGTATGACTTAATTTATAGTATGATAGAAATATTTAAAATATACGTAGATTTTATTAGTTCACAACCTATTTGTTAATAAAATAAATAGTGCAATATAAGAATATGAAAAAAAAAAGTAACTGTTATATATTCTTATCGATTTCCAACGTAATATAAAGTTAAATAAAAAAAAATAGCATATACAAATATAACATAATCTAACTGTATTCCACAATTTTCTAATACACCTATAATAACGTATACATATTATCTTAATTTTGAATGAGAATTGAAAGTGGTCGATCCTCAAAGATTTAATTTAATTCTCTAATTAAAAATTTTGATCAAATTAAAAATTTGTTATATTTATTTAACATTTTAAATAGTTGACATTTAAAACTTCAAATAAATTTAATAAATTTAATTAAAATGATTAAATACATTTACTTTCAAACGAGACTAAAATTTCAAAAAAAAATTAATTTAAATTTTTATTACATGTTAAAAGATTAAAAATATATTAATCATTATTTAAAAGTTAAAAGAACTTGATAAATAATTTAAAAACATAAGGGTAATATTTATAATAAGATTATTATGAAGGATGGTGACTTGAAGTCCTCTTGTTTCTTGTTGCACTTCTAAAATAAATAAAAATATTATTACGGGTATACTATTATTATTATTAAAAAAAAATGTTTGCGTTTAATTTGGATAAACTTTTAACTTTTGAGTGATAATATCATATTAGAAAATAAGTTCAAATCCAATATATTCTTACAAAACTATATGTGTGTCTATGTTTCTCCTATTGTAAAATTATACACTCGTTGTGAACTAATATTAGATTAGTTTATTTTTACTTGTAACTCTTAGAAATTTTGTTACTTGTATCAGTCTTATTCTATAAATTATATTTAGATTGTTTGTGGTTAAATTTGTTTAAGAGTTGTTTTCTACATAAAATAAAATTCAATAAATATTGTCTTCATGAAAATAATATTAGAATTGTATTTATTTTGTTTTATTCTATTGAAATATAGGTTAACTTTATAACGTAATACATCTTTTCCGTGTGAACTCGAATTTATTAAGTGAACTCAAATTTATTAAGTGATCCAATTTCAGATTCTATTATATATTGTTAAGTATGCAAACTTTAACATCCATAAATTCAATATTTAGAGATTTTACTAGATTTCTTGTTGGGTTTAGGTTGTGCAATTTGGATCGGATTTTTAACAATTAAATCGCAAAATCCATCAAACAAGTGTGATAATGCCGCAGTATCTAGAATGTACAAATTGATATAACATTCAGGTCAAAAAAATATGATTGCATAATTCTACTCAAACCTCCATAGCAGAATTTTCCTTGTCTAAGAGGCCTTTTAGTTCCTTTACTCTTTGCCGGGTTAACGCTACACAATCCTGAAAAAACAGTATCATTATTTCACATTTTGCGGTAAATAATTCATGTCAGAATACTAAGTTATGTTTTAGAGATTTTAATGTACACTAATTAAATTTCCACTATCAAACAATTGTCATAACTTAAAACTCAGACTAACACTATAGAATGAATGAATATTGAGGAAAAAATTGAATCACAAAACTCGGTAAAACTAAACAGTGAAAGATGGTCTTTGGAGAAATATTGAACCTCAATAAGACAAGCGAGTCTTGTCAGATGGACCTCCACATCTTGTATTCATTTAAATTTGAAAGACTGACTTGAAACTTCAGAGTAATTACTTTAATTTTTCAAAAATTGATCACTAATGCATTCATATCAATGCTATAAGTAGCATACTTTTTTAATATCCTAAAAAAATGAGTAAACTACTAACCTGGATAGCAGAAGTATAGGCAAGAACGGGCCCACCGGGCTTGTAAAGAGATATTAGCTGGCCAGATGTATCCAAAACTATTGTCAAATGGGTTTCCACAATGGATTCTTCTTCTGCAGTAGGATCTGCCAAGATGTAATTCTTGTGAAGTATGCATGTTAATGAGAAGGGAATGCTTCTTAATGTAAGCTTCCTCTTTTCCTTATTGACTGGTTCCTGTGCTTGGTTTTGTCCATCTTCATCAGACACAAGTACTATCTTGCCATCATCATTCATGGCAACAGCAGGAATTTGCACTGTCAACGCAGAAATTCATAGACAAATTCATATGAAAAGTCAATCTTCTTTTTGTTCCTAAATTGCATGGTGTACAGTTTTCAAATGTGCATATCCTATTATTATGAAAAGGGGTCTAACAGATGCATAATATGACAAAATTACAGTGAAGATGAACTACTTACAATGAGACAAAGCAGCAACAGCAGAAAGTAATGCAGCGTCAAAAAGAGCACCATCAGCATCCAAACAATAAATATCCTGCATGATTAAAAAAGCCATTATTCTGCCATTCAATCAATTGATAACACAATCAGAGCAAACAAAGACAGTGTTCGTCACCTAATGTGATGTATTACACATTCATTGTAATAGAGCTATTGACACGAAGAGCAATAAAACTGAAGCTTTATTGACCGATAGGAAATATCTCCCTCTACTAGTCAAAATCCATTGTAAAGAAGAGAGCAGCCGAGTAGGAATATAATGAATTCCGTGTATTGTGTACACACACAAGCATTCTTATTTATAATGAAGAAATACAATAACAAGGAACACAATCAATATCTAGTAATCGAAAATATTTGGTGTAAGAAATTTCCCAATCAAATTATATATCATATCTCCCTATTTAATTTAATCTAATCATATCTCAAACATAATCAACTCATGTCATTGACATAATCTTCCCAAATCTCTAACTCCAAGAGGCTACAACCAACTCTAATACCAATTGATAAACATCCAAACATTTAAATACTCCACTCAGCATCACATTTTATTCATTGTGGGACCTAGACACCCCCATAATACCCATGCTACTGTAACTTTCTGTGGTTGATATACAAAACCGGGTAACCGCAAATCAATATAAAAGCTTACGAGGTAAGTCATCCATGCAGCTTTTCCACTAACCAGAGACAATTCTTTCAAATCAATCATTCTAGAACTGCAGAATAAAAGTATAGGTTACTTATTATTTGACACATCAAATAAACAATACAAATTATTGATCACCATAATGGTTGACGTTATATATGTTTGGATGGAGGGGTTTTTGAGGGAAAGGGAGGGTAAAGTCTTCAATTTTTATTAGAAGGTTTCATGATAATCTATTATTCCAAAGAAAATTATATTAGAGAGTGTTCACTTCAAACTAAAAGTTTACCATTCCTTGCTTAGCCTAAAAAATCATGTCCTAAACATACAATGAAATGAGACAGCAGGTGGGGTAAACCATAGAAATGATGAATTGAGGAAATTGTGTCTGATCAACTAAAACTTCAACCACAATACTTTCACCTAAATGTTTATAAACTCTTGGGATCACATTCAACATTCAAAATCCATGTACTTTCCAATAAGAATATCTCCAAAGATGTATAAATGGGTAGGCACGATTCTTTCTGCAAATCCTCTTCCAGAAAGGGGACATCTGTAGTGGACATACTATAGGGAAAGGAGGGTGGAATAACTTTGGTAGAATTTAAAAAATAAACTACAAGCATTCCCTTTAATTCCTTCAGTTTCTTATGGTTCTTTTATTATTGTGGTGGATAAAATGCTAGTTGGAGTGACTTTGATAAATTACTTTCTTTCATCATCTGAAACAAATGAACCTAACAAAGTGACGAAAAAGATTAAACATGCCTTGAAATGGTATCAGACAATTGCTTTGACACCACTGGTGATGCTTCAGCAGGCCTGCCAGGCCTAACAATTGGAGAACAGATTGGAGGCATGAAGAAATCAACAGCTGAAATAACAGAATTAACACATTATTTTTTTTTTTTTGTCATGTGACCAAAAGACTGAATAACTAACACAAGTGGCAATACCAACCTAGACAGCCCTCATCTGGTGACTCCAGGGAGGGTGTCATAACCTCCATTTTAATAGCAGTCAACATAGTCTGGGAAGAGATCAATTAGTAGATCATTCAATCCACCCCATAATAAAATCAATAACCCAGATTCACGGAAGATTTGATAAAAAAGACACAGGAAGAGTGACTAACAGTTGATCCAATCTTCACTAGAGCTGACCCATTAGCAGTGGAAACAGCACCTAATCAAATGAGTTAACCATCTGAGTTTTGCTTGAAGTGTGAATAATACAATATACCAAAGATTTTGAAGATTGTAAATTAGAAGAGAAAAAAAAAAACTAACCAAAAAAAATACTTGTTTCTCTGCTTTTTCCAAGTGGTCTACCATCAGGCCTTATTGATTCGGCAAGATGACGCTCAAAATAACGAAGTGGGAAAAGGCGTCTAAAGGCATCAACCTCCATCTCCGATGACAAGTCCTCAGAAGAATTTGGTAATCCCATCCCTTTTAAGTCTGTCAACATAAACAAAGCCAAGAGTGTAATAAAATTGAAAGAGTAACAGCTGCCAGAAATTGAAAAAAGGTATTAAGTTAAGTATCGAATATTGATACATTCTATTGATATTTCAATAGAGTATATTGATATTCCTATGAATTTCTGAATAGTATTTAAATCAACCATGTAGCTTTTAATCCTGAGATAAGTTTTTTCTTTCCTGTGATTGAGAAAAGAGAAACCACATGACATTATTTCTTCGCTCACTTTATAGATGAAAACGAAGATCGTATGTCTGAATAATTTATAATTTATGAAATGCAATATAAGAAAACTTGATAACTTATTTCATGTTACCAAACAAAATCCAAACCAAGATCTAAATGGTATGGCCGGTTCGATACCTGTTTAATGGGCATGCAATATTGCAGAACAACAACCGTGACAAGATACGATAATTAAGTTCTCTCACACATGATATGATAATTAAACTCTCCTATCACGATTTAAACTACCATGATAATAATACGATAATTAAAGTCTCCTATATACGATACAATTCACGATTTAACTACACGATTTAACTACAATGATAATAGAATAATTAAACTTTCCTATACACGATGGGATTCACGATTCAACTACCATAAGGACTTTTATGGGCACATTCTAGTCGGGGGACAACATTAACAATATTTTAAAAGGAGAACTAAATAGAATGCCATATTGGACCTACTACTAATAATAGAAGAACAGATAATTGATCACATACTATACGGTACGGGTGGCAAATTCAGCCCACCCCACTGCTGGCCCGCCAAATTCAGACCAGCAGGTCAGCCCACATGGAGAAAACGGATTGAAAACCCGCCAAATTCGGACCAGCGGATCAGCCCACATGGAGAAAACGGGTTGAAAAGCTAAGCCCGTCCCGAAACTGGGCGGATTGGCCTTCCAGCTTTCAATCTTTTTTTTGCAATGTATCTTCCAGTTTTGTATTTTTTGCCCAGTTTTGTTTGGCCCAGTTTGATTTTGCTGTTTTCGTGACCCAGTTTTTTTGTTTTTCCCTGCATCAATTCCTTAAAATAAAGTCTGCTAAAAGATTTTAATCCACTATTTTGAATTGAATCTCATGACCGAAAAACAAAACAAAACAAAAAAAGTCATACATCACATTTTATATATTTTCTGACTTGGGCTTAATCTAGAAAAAAAAATTGATATTCTCTCTCTAAAATTCAACCAAACATGTTTATATATTCATGTTTTCTACTTTTGTTGAAACATAAACAGACCCTAACATTCCGAATATAATTTCAAAGATTGAGTTACAACAGTCAATGAAGTAGGTTTCTAAGTTTCCAAGAATCAAATAGATTTTATGAATACATTGTGCTCTTGGATTGCAGCAATTGAACAAGCCACGACAAGAATCAGGGACCTGAAAGAAAAAAAAAAAAAAAAAAAACTATCGAACAAGCTAGCTCTCTCGTCTCATTTCATCTTTAAGCCATTTTTTATTTTAAGAGCCAAAATAACAACAATAGAAGCAAACCAGAGCAAGGCAAACAGAAACAGAATGCCAAACCAAAATCAGAAACAGAATAATGGATTTGTTCTCTATTGGTATTGATCCCGTAGAATCCAACCACTTCCATACACTTTTAGTTTCAAGAGATAAAAACGCCACCAACAATAGTTGACATGAAAAAACAGAACAGATATTTTCTGTTTTTGTTGAGTGAGTATTGATAAAATTTGCAGATAAAAAATAAAAAAACAAGACCAAGTCAAGGGAAAACAAACAATCTAGCCAAATGAAGTCAAAATCGAAAAAAACGAACCTGCTGTGCTATTCTGATTGACTTTGTCCTCTGCTCTGGTCTGAGAAGATGGGGTGGGTAGATTCTCCGCCGTTGCCGTTACCGTCGCCGGTCTGCAAGGTGGTGGGATTCGCCGCGATTCGTGTGCGCTTGCTCTCGTCTTGCCTCTCTATCAATACATGAGTTGACGCAGAAAAAGAACGAAAGTACTCTGTTGCAATCGAGATTGAGAGAGGGAGAGAGGGAGGGGAAATACATGGGCTTCAAAATTTTGGGCTGTGTGTACCAGCCGAAATAAACTAAGCCCAACATTTGAAATGAAAAATATTCAAAGATTATTTTGAGAATGGAACATCAGCAAAAGGCGGTATTTATAGAAAGAAAAAGAAAAGATGGACGGGTAAAATTAAAAGGTGGTGGAAAATTGGACGGTAATAATGTAATTAAATTTTAAAATTTCTGATATTTCTAACGGTAATACTCACCACCATAGTTACTCATCACCATAGTTATCTAACGATAAAATTTTAAGATTGTTTTAATCTTAACTTGAATTCACTTTTTAAAATAAAATAACGGTAAACATTTCACTTTTACACATTATATAAAACTTTATATGATATCTATATGATCAATTTTAAAATAATTATTTTTAAATTAATATTTAAAAATAATAATTAATTTTTAAAATATAAAAAATAAAATAATAATTAATCTTTTAAAAAAATCAATTTTAATATTGTATGATTAATTTTTAAAATAATAATTAAAGATAAAACTAAAATAATAAAATATGTAAAAAAAGTATTTTATATATATATATATAATTGAAATCACCAATGACATGCAACTATTGAAAAAAAATTTGAGATTAAAACAATGAATATGAATATATAACTTGATGTTGAAGTCCTCAAAAGTATTTATTGATTATTATTGACATTCATTTATTCCATATAAGGGTTGAAAATATTTCTAAGAACTTGAATTGCTTTTGGTTTAATACATTAGTTTGCTTAAATTTCCCCCGGTTTGAAAGAATATCTTTTTTTTATTATTAATTTAAAATAAATTATGGCAAACAAAACAATAATTATTTTAAAGTCAAAAATGAACTTTGAAACTAAAAAATACTTAAGAATTGAGGAACTTTGCAACACTTAAATAAATGGAAAAAATTAACATATTAGATATATTTAAATAGAGTTCGTGATTATAACACGTGTATAATAAAACTTTTGTTCGTTTAGAGTTGAAGGTGTATCGAAGTTCTTTTCTATGTTTGTACATTTACCTTCATTTGTCACAGTATTTTTCACCCATTTCTCCAAATGCGATTTTCCCACTCAAGAAATTCTCTTTATATATCTATAGATAATAAAAATACTTATATCTTTTAATTTTTTATATTTTTTAAAATTTGTAATTCGAAAGTTATTTTTAAATTGGATAAATATCTTCTAAAATACTTATTTCAAAAGGCATAAAATATACATTTTAAATTGTAGGAATAAACAAAAATATTTTATCCGACCGAATCCAATAATTACAAAAGAAAGATAGATTAATTTAAGTTGGATCAGTGAATAAAATAATAATAATTATTTTAATAAATAAAAAATATATTAATAATTAATAATTCTTTTATTATTGATTATTATAGTGATTAATATTTTTTTATTATTAATATTAATTTTAATGAAGTATTTTCTAATAATATATAAATATAAATATAATACAAATGCAAATGTTATTCTTTAGCAAAGGATTTTTGTATGGTGCATTGTTTAACTAAGTTAAAATATTAGGTAAGAAGATAAATAACAATTAAACTATTTTTTCTTTTTATTTTCTGTGATATTTAATTAGACTTTTTCTTACCATTAGAAAAATACCAATTATAATTATACTTTCTTAATTAATTCTCTCTCATGTATACTATTACTACTCTTTCTTTTACATTTTATCATTCCACATTCAATATTTAAAGACACATTAACCAAGCTATGACTTTTGACCCATTTTCGTAATAAAATATTTTATATTATTAGTTACAAAAAATTATAAGTACAACTTTTTTTAAATCATTATTGTAAAAAAATTAATAAATTTATTAAGTTATCATTTGAGACAATGTAGAGCTTGCTCTTACAATAAATTTTTGAATCACACAACACTTTATGATCAACTAATTATAATACAAAATCTCCTTAAATTTAATTTAAGTCACACAAACTATTTTTAGAAGACAATAACATACACATTTAATTTTTTCCAATTAATGTGTTGTAAAAGTGAGACAAACCCACGTTGGTAAAAACAGCATGTGATCGTAACCGTTTTCCATTGGCGCATAGATTTTAAATGCAGTGGGCGCTCATAGACAGTGGTTTAAATCCTCGACAAAAGCAAAACACAAAACAGAGAGTGTCTGTGTTAAATGTAAAACTAATTTTCTAACGCATAATTAATATATATTTAATTTTTAAAATCAATTAAAAATAATTAATTATTATTTTTACATCAAAGAATTAGTTCAACCGGAAATAAATTTTTCAACACATAACAAAACACACTCTTAAACAAATTTAATAACTAAAAACATATTTCACTTCCACTTAACATTGAACTTTATTGCTCAACGTGTTCATGTTCACTTAAATACCTAAATTTTACTTGTATCTATAATAAATTTAAACTTAAATTTCATTCATCGATTTCTAGCAAGATGTTTTATGAGATTTATTATATCGGGTCATGAATATCCATTTTTAAAGATTACTCCGTTAATAATTTTAATTTTATTTTTGTTTTATAGTTTTAAAGTAATTGTGTTAATATTATAATTTTTTTTTTGTTTTATAATCTAAAAATACAGTAAAAGTACAAGCACACACATGAGATAGAGGAAAACAAGTGGCTAATTGATGTATGGTCAACAGTTTTAAGCTTTGGCAGTATGCCAAAAAGACCTCTTTAAATTCCCATTTTCAATAAAAAATTCAAATACAGTTTATTGAAAGAATTTTTGTCTGAATCAGGGTCACATTCCAAATCAAAAAGTAGTTAAGATTTAAGTTCAGATTATTAAGCAAATTAATTATTTTTTTCTTCAATTGATCCACACAACTTGCAGGTATTCTCACCCTTCTGGATTATATTAGCTACTCAACAGTGTTGGTTTTTATTCTAATTTTTGTTCTAAATGACTCAAACAAAACATATTATCCATGTTTTTGTTTTTAGATTTCATGGCATAGTTTTGGTAATGTAGTAGCATTTTAATCTACACAGGAGAAATAATCACTTTTATATAACCAGAATTTATAAAATAGATAAGAAAATAAGGTTCAGAAGAAGACATAAAGATTAATGGAGGAGATGTTTTTGACCAATTAAAAAATACAGTGTGTTAAGAAATTCAAAAAGTGAACACTTTACCCACTGAATTCTGTTATTATAATATATAAAATATGAATATATTAAACAATAAAAAAAAATCTATATTTTTGTTTAGTAGAAGGGTTGGGTGTCGATGAACCCGATGTTGGAAGAAACAATGCCCAATAGTTGGTGGCGTTTGTTTCAACTGAGCCTGTTTTTTTCTCTGTATATATTACAACATCTCATCTCATCGCATCAAGCATTTGCAGTTTTCACAGTTTTTTTTTTTTTCTCCTTTCTGTTGCGAAAACAACAATAAAATTCACATGGTATTTGTTTTTTTGTTGTATGTTTTTATGATATAGACAACGTTAACGAACGTTGTGTTGTGGCAATGGTAACATGTGAGAATGTGGTTGTTTTGCAGATTGTGATGCCTCTGATGCTGTGTCCATGGTGGTCATTGGTGAAGCTGGGAACAGCACTGGTGTGTGAACCTTCGTCAACTTTGACAACGATTTTGTATCACGCCGAGTTGCTTCCCCGCAACCTTAACTTGGATCGATTAGTGCGACGTGAGTTTCTTCACCGAGAAAACCATTTCTTCCATTTTCTCACCACTGTGTTGAGGTGTGTCTGGTAGATACCATACCAACAATGAATGTGTCGGGTTCAGTATTAATGGAAGTGTTTGTAAGAGAAACTAAAAAAACAAAAATTAGTAAATTGTCTGGATGTAACGTAGAAATATTAAATATGTTTTTAATCTTTTTATTTTTAAGTATGGAATGGGTTTATCTTTAACATTTTAGTTTAATTTAATTTTAAATTTTAGAAATATGTAAATTTAATTTTTTTAACTAAATTTTATTAAATTTATTTGAAGTTTTAAATGTATTTTTATAATAATATTTGAGTTAATATTATAGTAATAATGTGTCAGACGGGATAAATAATTTAAATATTATCGTAAAATTTTAAAACATCAATTAATAAAATTTAGTCAAAAAAAACTAAATTACAGTAATAAAAAAAATTAAAATTAATTAATTTTAAATTTTCCTAAAACTTATAAAATTAGAATCATATTTAACTTGGATGAAAAACTTATTCTGGTATCATTAATCGGAAACTATTCTTTGACATGTCCAACTCTTATCTCTTCCACTAAGTTGATTCATCTTGGGAGAAGTAACGATGTTGAATTAAAGATCCAAGCTTGCATTGATTTCTGGGTTCTTGTTTTTCATTCTTCACGTGCATTGTGGATTTCGCCAAAGGAATATTCTTTTCTGTCAAAGTGACGAATTTTAATCAGTTTTTAGTACATTTTTACTATTGTTGGTTTAAACCATATATGTATTTTAAATTTCATATCATGTCAAGCAAATAGTAATTATATAAATTAAAAAAATTCTACAAGTTTAAAATAAATGTGCATTTAAAATTTTACGTCTATTGATACCTTATACTACTTACTTAGTATAATTAATTAAAAGCAAAACAATTAAAAATATCTTTTTGAATTGAATATTTTTTTCTTTATTACTCGTGAAAAAAATAAAGATAACGTGGAACTTACTATTTAATATGTTTAATTAAAAAGTAAAATAATTTAAAATGTATAAAGTATATTTAGTTTGAATTGAAATTTTTATTTGTTTATTACTCGTGAAAGATATGGGCATATTGTGACACTTATGTGTTTGTCCTTTTTGTCATACTCTTTTATTATGCTTTAAAATTTATTATTAATATTAGTTTTATTTTATACTATTTTAAATACAAATTTTTTATGTTTAAAAAATGGAAGAAGAAGCACGTCATATTTGTGGATCAGATTATAGAAAGAATACAACTTTATGAATCCCATTAACAGTCAACAGATATATATATATATATATATAT
>Ga0209589_1008700_pt1 | contig 15720 bp, 8 predicted proteins | sample CowpeawhiteBW_FD_187525 | JGI IMG/M metagenome (GOLD analysis project Ga0209589, IMG submission 187525) | Root nodule microbial communities of legume samples collected from California USA - Cow pea white BW (SPAdes) (version 2) | ecosystem: Host-associated > Plants > Roots > Nodule | place: USA... | reverse complement strand
ATTATGGCGGGTATATGTACATCCCCATACCCATCCCCATACCCAACTGAAAAAGTCGGGGATTTCCCATACCCATACCCATACCCAGTCAATGCGGGGATTCCCCGTCAAAACGGGGACGGGTTCGGGCAATACCCACGGGGACGGGTTTATTTGCCATCTCTAAACAAGGTGCAAGAAAAGTCTTGAAAGAATCATGCAATGAATGGATAATGAATGTGGGTCTTAAAATAAAAGTTTAAAACACTAAAATAAGACCGAAAAGTTTGGAATGAGGAAGTTTTTGGCTACTTAGATACTACAAGCCGAAATATTATTAAGGGAATAAGTGAGTTACATAAGATGGTCAAAGAGAATATTTTCGATGATAACAAGAAGGTGGAGAAAAGTGAGCTATTTAGTAAACTTAAATCATTATCTATAAGCATGAAACAATGATATAACAAAGATTAAGGGCAAAATGGCTAGAAAAAACTTAAATTCAAGATACTTTCATTCACAACTAAATTGGAGGGGGTAAACAATAAAATTAAAGGAATGAAACTTCTAGAAAAGTGTTGTGAAGAGCCAAATGTTGTTAAATGAACTATTAAGGATTTCTTTGAGAAAATATTGATAGGAAGAACAATCAATTTGCTATTATTTAATTTCTAACTATATCATTGAAAGCCAATAGAATGTTGACATGTAGTATCACAAAAGAGGAAAAAAGAGTTGCTGTATGGCAATGTGAGAGCACTAGAAGTCTCGGCCGAATGATTTTCAATTTTGGGTTCATAAAACAACATTGGGAGGTTATAAAAAAGGAAGTGAAAAAGGTTGTTGATAACTTCCAAAAGTAAGAGTCTATACTTAAAAGGGATGTAATGCATCTTTTACATTCCTAATACCCAAAATTTATAATTTCATTGGTTTAGATGAATATGGTCCAATCTCTTCGATATGATGTACATACCAGATTATATCCAAAGTGCTATCTAATAGGTTGAAAGGTACCCTTCCTAGTATAATTGATATTACAAAAAAAATTGCGTTTATCAAGGGTAGTGGATTATTGGGCAATGTTCTAATGAAAGGAGGCTAGATGGAAAAAGAAAAATGTACAATAATGAAAGTAGATTATGAAAAAGCACATGAATCGATAAATTGAGATTTATCAAATGCTATAAAGATTGAGATTTTGTGGGAAATGGATCAAGTGGATAAAGGGTTTCTCAGAACCATCTATAATAACAATTTCAATCAATGGTAGCCTAAGAATTCAAGTCAACAAGAGGACTTAGACAAGGAGACTCATCCACACTCTCCCTATTCATAATAAGTGTGTTAAATTATTATTAATAATAAAGAATCCAGTTTATAAATTTTATGGAAAATAAATTTGTCTAATTTTAGAAAAGTTATTGTAAAATAAGAAACAAATTATCATCATGAATGACGTATTAGACTTAAAATATAGGTTTTCAGAATGCAAACAATTAATTAATATTTGGCCACAAAATCTATTTTAGTTTTTATAATTTATAGTTTGTTTTATATAGAGTTTTTTCGTACCCAATTTCTTGCGCTACAATAAATTTCTAATTAATGATCAATTTTACTGACAAAAAATAATTAGTCACTATAATAACAATTTAGATATCAATTTATAAACTAAAATTATTGGTACTAAAATAGTTTTGAGTAAAAAATTATAATTAGTCTCTAAATTTGTAACTAAAATAATTTCTATTATAGATTGGTCTCTAACTTGGTCATTAACATTAACTACCAAAGTTTTGGCTACCATCTAGTGACCAATCCATAATAAAAATTATTTTAATTACCAATTTATAAACCAATTATTTATAATAAAAACTATTTTAGGTACCAATAATTTTTAATTTATAAATTGATATCTAAATTGATTATTATTGTTACTAATTATTTTGTATCACTAAAATTGAATATTATTTAAGAATTTTTTTTAATATTAATATTATTTTTTGTCACTAAAATTAAATATTTCATATGAAATATTATTTGGGCTATCTTATTTCTATATCCTCAGTGAACTTCTCAACTATATAAAATTTCTGATAATATTAGTATGTGTATATTCGTTAGAGGGATATACCAAATACTTTTTCTATACTATTATATATATATATATATATATATATATATATATATATATATATATATATTATACATGGTAAAACTAAGTCAAAAGTACTTACAATAAAGAAAATAAATTATCAATCACATAAAGGATTGTCATAATTATATATAAAGTGCACTTATGCATATCTAATATTTGATTCCTTTATTATATTAAGTTTTAATTAATTGATAAAAAAAGGAAAAAAAACAAGCTACTTGTTCTTATAGACGTTGGCTAGCTATGATCTTCACCATCATTACCTTATTAAAGGAAAGGATCCCTATTATATAATATCATTTAAATGTTATACCTAAAATGATTGCGTGTGTGAAATTATGGGGAGTAGTTGGTAGTTCAATGTCTATAATAATTGGACGTATAGACTTATAAAAGATAAGAAAAATGTTCACTGTATATGCTACTTTTTGGCACAAGTTCTGTAATAAATTGTTCCAATAAAAAAAGAAATATTATAACTATTAAAATGAATACATTACATGTAAAGTATACTAGACAAATGAGATTGAACTATTTTTATAAATATTGAAATATAAGGTGTTTGAGTATTAATTATTTTTATGAGTCTTTGAAATAAGGGATTGCACTTTGAAAAATAAAAGTGTATTTATAATAGTTGATTATTAGAAAGTTGCAAATTTAAAACATAATCAAGTAAAAAAAGTTAATAAAATCTATAAAATGATTATATAATCACAATTATTAATCTTTTAATTTATGTTATTGACATTTTTTTAGTGAACTCATAGGAACCATTATATAATACTTTTACTAAAAGTTATGGTGTCAAATTTATAAAAGAAACAATAATTTGAAGAAAAAAAAAACATTTCTATAAAGTAGTTAATTTTTTTAAAAGAAGACCTTTGATCGCTCTATACTTGTGTTATTATTAAATTGTATCATAATAATTAAGGAATTGACTTTTATAGAAAAAATAATGTATAATTATACATGTAAAGCTATAGTATAAATAATACATGTAGATGAAGTGTAATCTCTTCTAAGAATGAGAGAAAACAAAAAGGTTGTGATTTTGTGACAACATAGTGTTATATGGAGATTAGTGTCTTAAAAGTGTTTAAGAAGTTGATAACTATGCAAAATTGATTGTACTACCAATCTTTCCAACACCATAGCCCATTCCATGTTCACAATATCATAGCGTTTTTTTCCCTTTTGTATTCTTTCTTAATTTAACTTTTATGTGAGTGTGTAACCAAATGTTATATCGTCCTTTCCGAAAAGACAAGAAAAAGAAAAGGAAAATTGGTATTTTCTTTTTGTTTTGGTCAAAAAGGAAAAAATATGTTTAGCTACAAGAGAAAAAAGATGATCATGTACACACGTACGCCCCTCTTAAGAGACCAAACTTGTTATGAAAAGGTTCAAACACATGGAAATCAATGCTCACTACAAAGGGGTCAAATGTTTAAAATGGAGGTTCATTATATATTTAATAATGAATTATTAGGAACCACATTTAACATTTTCATTATAAAATCAGCGAAACATAACATTTTGACCAAGGAATAGCAAATATTCAAAAACAAAAGACAAATATTTAATAGTAAAAGTTTTGAAATATGTAATATTTATCTTAGCTACTCCAAGGATTTAATATGTTTGTGTAGTGTCATAGATATCACTAAGGACTAACCCTAATTATTGTCTCTGTTGTCGACTAATCTCGCAAATTACTGTCATAAACCAATGTATAAAATGTTTAGGTTGTATATAAAAGTAAATGAATTATTCCATATTAAATATTTGACACCTCATGAACAATGAACTCTAGAATACTAGGCCATGGATTCCAATATCATGCCATCAACAAATCATTTTCTAAGTTTTAATTAAGTAATTATATATAAATATTTTTTACTTAGGTCTCTATCAAATAAATAACTCATAGCTTCCATAGAATCAAAGCTCTTCTGAATATATATAATTAATTGCCCTACAAAAGTGTAGCTTCAAAGTTTTTCTTTGTAAAGAGAATAAATCATGGCATTGTATATTGAACACTTGTTCTTTTTCTTGTTAAAAAAACAATAAAGGGAGTAACATTTTGTAAGTTAGATGCTAAAGAAGAATTTTATATATGAAGTCATGGCGAAAAATGAATAATTTTAACAATTTCAGGAATTAATTAATATGAGAGGTTTTAGGTTACCAGTCACTTAAATAGATATAAGTTCATTCGGCTTATAATAGTAATAGTTAATATTATATATAATACTATCTATATAAATATAAAAAAAAAAATCATGTACAGCCTAACTTATACTTTGATAAAAATATGAAAGCCTAATCTAATTAGAAAGTTTGCTTGGGCACTTCAATTGTACTAAGTATACTTAGTATTTAAATTAATGCAAGTTTTAATAATAAAAAAATGAATATATTGTGAATAAAATTAATATGTACTATACGTTTAATTATAATTATTTTAGGTGTGCAAATACAAATCATACAACTTTAATCATGTATACAAATACAAATAATAAATAAACTAGTAAATGCTGAATAAATTTCCTTTTAATCGTTTTTTGAAAAATATATCAAGTTGGTACTTGGTTAAACAACCATTTCTAAAAACTCAAGCCTAACTAATTATTTGTTAAATAGGTTAGGCCAAGGGTCTTTTAATGAATCATCTCACTTAATTTCATCCTTGCATATATATATATACATGGCTTGTTCACACCTTCTTGGCACTTTGTTAGCCACAAAATTTTTCTCTGACCTCAAGTAATTTTTTCTACATTCAATTTCTTGTCAGAAAGTAATGAATTATCATGGATTATTAAAACAAAAATCTGAGTTATTCATTATATATATATATATATATATATATATATATATATATATATATATATATATATATATATATATATATATAATAGGTCTTGTGGAATACAATTCCATTTACACGAATCAATTTAGACAAATTCTAACTTTATGAAGTTTCTTGTTAACCTTTCACACAGACATAAACAGATCATGTGTGTTGACCCCCGAAAAAGAAGAAAAAAAGGAAGTAAATATCTACTTCACAATACTAAGCAGCTTTGTTTTACTTTGACCATTAAGTTAGGCAAACGTAAAAATCATTTTATGGTTAATAGTTTCTTATTTTTCCATTTTAAGAGTAACCAAAGCCAATAATAATTTCATTATTGATCTTGTTTTACAGATATAATTAATATCAAACTACTATAACAATCTAATATCATAGATAATTGAACAAAGTTAGCAATATTCTCTGACTTTTTCCGACCCATATTTTACTTAATATTAAAAAAAAGAAACAGAAAATGGAGACATCAAACAAAAACGCAAGAGAAAGACTGAAAAAAATTGCGATCTACAAAGAAAGTGAGAACAAAAACTTGAAAAAACATTGATTTATAATAAATCTCATCTGATATATAGTGTTGACAATTCTCTTAAAAAATCTCTCTCCACAAATAATGGAATATCTATTTGCACCTGGTGCCTCTGGAATGCTTACAAACAAATCTTGCACATGTTATGTTACTTGCATGTGTGTGACCAGGTTGATCAGATAAAGCAAATGGCTGAACACAGATGCAGAAGTTCTTGAAGGCATCATAAGAAGGGAAAGAAAGCAAAATGGAGAGTAACAATGTCCACCGACCCATGAATATATGAAGTAATATTTCAATCAGATCAATAACGTTACACTAGCCATGCGAAAATCTCAAATGAGCTGCATGCAAACACATGACTAATACACATAAAAAAGATCTTGTTTCTAAGTACAAGGACTCATACCCCACCATTTTTTTTTCCTTCAAACCAGTCTCCACGCACCATATATAGCAGATCGATGTCAAGCCAACCCACTTCAAAACAAAGCATCCGAAGCAGGCTAGAGTCTGTGACGATGAGTCAGGATCACATATATATAACTAAACAAAACTATCTCTTCAAATTAACTATATATACAAAGTGGACCATAAACAAGGCCAAAAAAAACCGAGATATAGATATAGATATAGGTATGGATGAGATGCATGGTTGGTTTGAATTAATTCTGGTGGTGTGTCTTGTTGTGGAAGATGGAAGGGACTATGTCTTGAAGGAGGCCATATTCAGAAGGAAGATACTGGTTGTGAAGAAGAGAGTTGTTAATGTTGTAGGAAGAGTAAATGGAGGGGGGAGTGGCGGCGGTGGTAACGGCGGTGGTGGTGGTGGTAACGGCGTTTGTTGATTGTGTGGAGAAGAGGGTGTTGTGAAAGTGATGGTGAGGGTGGTGGTGGTGGTGGTGATGCTGATGATGCATGTGAAGGAAGAGATCTTGAGGGAAGTTTGACCCGGCTGCAAGTGGAGTTGGTGTGGCGAGCAAAGAAGGTGTGAACATTCCTGCGGCCGCATTCCCTCTCAGCGATGTGGGGACCGGATGGTTGTGCTGACCTTCATACGTTGTTATCACAGTGGTTGGGTCCTGGAATGACCTCTCCACGCGTTTCTTCACTGTGCACTTCTGCGTAGTGCACCTGTAGTAGCTCCTGCAATATTCGTTCACCATCAAAATACACCTCACTTCAACCCAATGACCTCTACTTTCATTTTCCTTTTCTTCATTTTCATTAGGATTCAATCCGGAGAGGAAGAATATTAATAATGTCTCTAGTATATATATAATGAGTCATATCTACAAACAGATTTCTTATATATCATCTGAAATGTAAAGATCTAAGAGATTGATGGAGCTATGATAACATCAGCGGCAAAGGGAATAATTTTATGTGAAAACTATAGCTAGGCTTGATTTGGATCTTATTTGGGTGCAAGGAAAGGGAAAAAGGTGTTCATACCTTGGGTAAGGGCTATTCTTGACAGCTTTCTGTCCATATTTTCTCCATCTGTATCCATCTTCAAGGTGATCAACCTCACTCTTGGTCATGAAGGCAAACCTCGGCTCCTTCTGCTTCTTCTCTCCTTTCTTCTTATCCTTGTTCCTGTTAATTTAGAAGTTACAGATTCTGAGTTGCACCATTGAAGCATAAACAAGAGAAAAGTATATAAAAACAAGGGATTGAGCTAGATCAGGTTAAGAAAATGAGAAAAAAGCCACTCACCCTTTCTTAGAGTTTTCTCCTCCTTCTTCTGTTTTCACCTGCCTATCCTTTTTGCTCTTCCCCGAATCTTCTTCGGCCCCGGCTTCAGAAGATGAAGAAGAGATAGATGAGTTAAGAGTGGCAAGGGTTTCGGTGGCAGCAGTGGCAGCAGCTCCATCTCCTCCTTCTGCAGGCTTGTGGTTCCCTTCAACAGATGAGAAAACCTCGGATGAAGAAGGAGAAAGGCCAAAGGAAGTTGCAAGAGAATTGTAGTCCATGCCCCCTTGCAAACACTCGGTGAAGGTCATGTAGGAGGGATCAAAGGGTTGTTGTGAGTCATAGGGTGTTGAAACCGCAGGGATTAAGGAAGTGGAAAAGTGCTTTTGGTACATGTCAGATCCTCCTCCTCCTCCTCCTCCTCCTGTTCCGTGGTGATTGTTGTGGTCTAGGACAAGGTCCTGGTAGTAAAGTTCTTTAGGTTCAACAGACATGAAGAAGAAAGAGAAGAGAAAGAGAAGTAACAGAAGAAAAGAGTAGTACTGTGAGGTCGCGTATGCTTGGTGGGGACTATGTAGCTTATCTCTTCAACTTAATTAATGTGTGTATTTATAAGATTATAAGAAAAAGGGAAATTAAAAAAGTCTTTGAGTTTGAATGGGGAGCTGCTATGGTCACTTTTAAAAGGAGGTTGACAAAATACCTTCCAATCACAAGACCAGAAAGTGCTTTCTCATATGGAAACATTTTCAGTCATGTTACTTCCATTAAGGAAACTCATCCATATGTTACTTATGGAGACACCCTCATTCTCACTCTAAATCAACCATCTATTGCTGCTAACTCTACAATTATATACAACAACAAAAATAACAAACATAGTAATCCATATATACTTATATAATAACCTCATCATCAATTCCTTAAATAAATCACTCTCAGCTAAACATGCCTTAGAATATAGTATGAGAATTCCCTGGTCAAGACAAAATGTAGAGTTTGCCGTATACATTGAGTGAGCACACAGATATTATATATATATATATATAAAATCTAATCACTCTTATGTAATCTCAATTAATATTTGGCATAACCGAATCTTCAGCCTTTTGAAACTCAAAGAGTTGGCATAAAAATGTGGTTCATTTTTTAAATTTGCTTGACTATTCAGTCCAATTGGGAGTCTTCTACAAAACAATTGCTTTTCTTTTCAACCCAAAATTATAAAACAAAAAAATGAACAAGAGTTTCTCTATTTTCTCTCCACCTTGTTCGCCGAAATCCATGAAACCACTAATTCTATGTGTAAAAAACAAAAACATACACTAGAATCCGAGGTGGTCTCACCCAGTTACAATCTCTAGCCGCTGGTTGGTCTTGTTTCCGTTTTTTGGTTCAGTAGGAAAAGAATAGTCAAAGAAAGCATGGTTGACTGTGATATTGTTTTTACGTGATTCTCATATCTTTTTCTAGACATATCCAAGTGGATGTTGTTAACACTTTTCAATCTTCTGTAATTTCTGCACTCTTCACAAGGAACATAAACATCCACACTGTTTCAATAATTAACAGATTTAAATCATTTTTACTCCATATTGTTTCTCTATTTTTTTTAAAACTGATTAAAAGACATATTTAACCAAAATGATTTAATTAAAAAAAGAAAGAATGAATAAAAAATATAAAATTTTACCAGACGGTATAAAAACTCTATGAAATGGATTTAAGCCTAACTTAAATTGTTCATATAAGTTAAATTTCGCAATTTTTTTTTATTTTTTTGAGAAATTAAAATGATAAAAGAAGAACGTGTGAAGGTTAAACAGAGATTAGGGTGCAATATCTGCACTCCACAATTTATATAGATCACGTGTAAAAAAGAGGACTTTCCGTTTGGGGTGGGCGCGTGTGGCGGAGGTGGGTGAGGAGCGCGTGGAGAGAGGATGATTAGTGAGTGTTGAAGTCAATGATTCAAACTTTTGGACTTATAAATTAGAAAATACAAAATTTGGTTTGGGGATAATAGAAAGGTCACACGTGTCTGGGACTGGCACCGGCTTTTGACCGTAGCCGACACAGTGATAGGCACGTGGCGTAGACGGTGTGTGGGTTTGTTCTGCTGACGAGGTGCTTACGTCATCATTTAAAATCTACTATTGAGGTTTGGCAATGAACATTATTATTGCATGGGCATGCCATTCACACCATCTTCTCTCCTTCATCTCCTTTTTACTCCTTTCACTTTCACTCTCTTTGTTTTTTCCTTTTCTTTTTCTAGCTACTACACATGCTTTACGTAAACCCAATCTATCACTATGCTTGGTCCAATAATAACAATAATAAATAATAATAAAAATAATCAAATCAAACCAAATTTTGGCCTTCCTAAAAAGGTACCTTTTATTTTGTAGATAGAAAATTTCAAAATTCAAAATTGATGATGATGATGATTTGTGCATGGTGAGTGTAATTGTGTATGTGTTTGCCATAGATGCCGGAGAAGATAGATAGAAATGATAGTGTAGTTTGCAACAAGTTGGCACAGTCCAATAATGACGTTAATATTATAGGACGAAAGTCCTATAAGGTCATAATCCAAGAATAACACTTACTTAAAAGCTTGTAACTAATACCAACCCTATTTTAATCTTATGTTTTCTCTCCTTTGTGTCCTCCCCATAATTAATTAAACATTAATTTAATTAAAATTGACAACTCATTTGTGTTCAATGCACCTAATTAACTATTAATAACCATATTAACCTTAACATGAATATTGTTGCACCTTCATTAATGGTTTTTCTTGTTGCCGCATCTTCATGCCGTTTCTAGTTTCCCTCATCAGCTTTCTTCTTCATCTTCACTGACCCATAGAGTAAGAACATTCAAGAGTCAAGCGCTTCTGTTGACCCCAAAGTATAAAATAAAGTGCTTTGCAAAATCAAAATATGTAACGGTGGAGAATCTCCAATGACCAATGGTGACGCCCCCACAAATGTATTTATTGTAAATATTAAAACAACTTATTTTTTTATTTTATTTTTAGGAATTAAAACGTAAGAGAATATTATAACCGTGTTTTTCTTGTTGTTGATTTTGATTAAATTGAAGTAAAGCAACTTCTGGCAGTTTAATTGTGTTTTTCGTCTTTTAGTATGCCATTTTAGTTCCTTTAACTTTAAGAGTGTCAATTAGATTATGTATTTGGGCTAACTTTAAGAGTGAACACAGTTTATCAAGGGAATTATGCTTATTTATAATATTTTAATAATTTTTTATTTGAGTGGGTTTGGATTAGTTAGATACAATGTTTAATATCTAACTTACGTTCTTCATATAATTTTAGTGGGATAATCTTGTTTAGACAAATAAATCTAGACGATATCAGTTTGTATGACTGATATAATCTTTGTTCCTTCGGTAATACAATATCATAAATGTAGAATTGCAATGCTTAATATTTCACTTGTTTTAATGCATATTTTATAGTTTAATAATTTTAATTTTCCTTGGCATTTGAAATGTAATGATTTGATAATGACATGATAATTTTAGAGACTAAAATACTCCATAGAACTGATAAATAAAATTAGATTAAAAAAGATTAATGAGCATAATTGGACTATGTTACTAAAGTAAAAGGAAGATATATGTTACAGAAAAATGTTGTCGATTCTAATTTTTATTAGTGCAGATTTTCCTTTTAAACTCGTTTTATATATTTTAGTTGTCCAAAAACTGAAATATATACCAGCATGGTGGTATTTTTACAATTTCAAACAATTTTTATATCTCGATTTAAAGAAAAATCGAAACAAAAAATGTTATAGATTTCGGTTCACAAAAATCGATGCAAAAAACCATTATATATTTCGGTTTTAGAAATTCAAAACCAAAAATTTGACTAAATATTTAAAAAATGTGACTAGTATAGTGTTTATAGAAAGAAACAAAGAGAGAATGTAGTAAGAGATTTGCACGTTCTTATAGCCACATTTTGATACAATCCAAATATCAAAAATTATAATTGAGACGAAAAGTAGAATTAAACTAAACCTAACCAATAAAAATATAAATTAAGAGAGATAAATAAATGTAAAAGAAGTACGGTGAATTCTGATAAACCTAATAAATGTGATAAAAGTCAAGCAGGTTATTTTACAAAAGTAAAAGCCTTCTCCAACAAGTAGGTACACATCGTGAATAGTGCTTGCAACTCACTTTTTTAAGGAAATGTTTATTAATAACTCAATTTTTCAATATTGATTCAACTAACAGTGAGTAATTTAGTCATTCAATGAGATCGGCATAAGATTTTATATTATAATACTTTTTTCTCATTAAGCAAGAAATATTCTCTATGGAATACTTCTCTCATATGACAATTAAAATTATTTTATTCTAAAAATATTATTTCATTCACTAATATTATATTATTATGAACTGACTATTGATTATGAAGATTTAGTTGAGTTATATATATATATATATATATATATATATATATATATATATATATATATATATATATATATATATATATATATATATATATATATCATAAATTCAAATTTTGTTATTATTATTATTTATATATGGGTAAGGTTTGTGATTCACGCATTAGGGATTTATTTAAGCATAAGTTTATCCTTAATAACTTTTTTAAAAAACCCTTATACTTTTTTTTAAAAAAAATTCTTTTTAAACTGATTGAGAATACATATTAAAATATAATTTGTTATATTGAAAACTCAGTTTTAAAAAATCACATAAATTCGTAAATAATCAATTGTATTATGCTATAAATTAATACATTGTTAGAAAGTAAATAATATATGTTCAAATCACTATTTACATAATAGTTAATTATTATTTGAAATAATCAATTAATCCACTTAAGAACAAAATATTTTATTATCATTTACAATAGTTAATTAACTCTAGTTGTCCGATGATGTAATTAGTTTTCTCTCACATTTAAAAAATGCATAGATTTAATAGATTTAATAGATTTAATAGATTTAATGGAGTTGACTACTTTTACCTTACATGAAGAGATCTCTTAAGAGAAATTGTTGAACAATATTTTGGATAAGAAATTGTTATTAAATATAATTTTTATAAGGCTTTCTGGATAATTTTTCTTTGCTCTTAATCTTTTGGAATTTTATTATCACTTTGCAAGTGATATCATATGGGCAATATCTTTTCCTTTCTTTTTTCGCTAACTGTTTTGTAACACCTATGTTTATGTTATGTTTATGTTAGTGTAGTAAGTTTTTACAGTTGATTAGTTTTTAAGAAAGTGCATATTCTTGAATGACTTGCTTAGTGTTTATTAAAAATTTATTGATTTTTGTATGAAAGAGGATTTATAATTGAAGAACGTTTTAATAAGATGATCTCAATTATCATGAGCATCTTATAGCCACAAGAATGGGGGAAAGTGTTAAGAAATCCAACCACAACAATTAATAACTTCAACTAAAATTAATAACTTCAATTAAAATCACTAACAAAAAAAATATATATCAGTAAAGCATATTGCACGCGAAAAGAAACGATCAACATAATGCGAAACTAACAAAAAAAAATGATTTCGACTCCAACGATCCACTTCAACCCGATTCTGATGTTACCACGTCCAAACTGAATCCAAAACAGAAAGAAGAATTTTAGCGATGAGATTTTTTTCAAAGTGTGTGATTTGAGAGTTTTTTTTTTTTTATTAAATTAAAAAAACATACCCAACAATTACTCTATTAATATAACTTAAATATTTATTTGATGTAAAAAGTAGATTCCAAATAATGGCTAGCTGTTTTAGTTGATTTTCAATTTACGACTTTATGATTTTATTATTTTTATATAATTAATTCGGAAATTGTATTAATTTCTGGATTTAAACACGCAATTACCACACTTATACTTATATGATGAATTTGATCTCTAATTAACAGTATTGATAGTAAACACATTTTTCGTAGTAAACTCTATTATACATATTTTTAATATAAATTTATATAATGTATTAAATTTTGAATGCAAGAATAATTAATGAATGGTAAGAGGAAAATGGAGGTGGAGACTTGACTACTCTGGATGACCGTACAAGACCTAGGAATATAATTTTTTGGTAAATTAATAAAATAAATGTGTTGAGTGTAAATTTGAGTCCCTGCATAAAGCATTTATTTAAAATTTGTTGGTGTTGTGGTATTCCCTGAAGCAATTAATTTTGAAGAGATTTGAAATGAATCTTGCTTGAAGGAATATGATTGAAGTGTGTTATGGCAACTCCTGTAAAATGTTGCTACTTCTCTTTGACTTGGTCTTATTGCTATGCTGGCTGGGGTATCATGTTTTGAAAATTTGCAATCATCACTTCTGAAGGGAAATAAGTTTTAAATAAATAAATAAATAGTTTGTATGGTAGCTAGGTTAGTTAGGACCCACACCAATCACATTTCAAGCAAACAACCATTCACATTCTTGGTGTGCCAGACACTCTTAAATGTTCTTCATGCTCTTCTATCATCTCTAAAATAAAATTATGTGTCCTTCGTTTTATATTACCAAATCAATCTCTTACTGTAAAATTAATTACTTTGCAGTATATAGTCATTTTTCAAATAAAAAATATTTATAATTATTATCATATGATTACATTTCAATATATATATATATATATATATATATATATATATATATATATATATATATATATATATACACACGGTTGATTAAGAATATTACCATCTTTACCTCTAAGAATTATTCTATTAACAGATAAATCAGATTAACACAAATAAAAATATAACGTGAAAACTCCAAATACAAAAAAAAAAAATAAACTACGATGACAAATAATAATTACTCTATGAAAATTTATACAACACACATAAAATACTCTTAATTCTTTGACCTCAAGTAAAATCACACCCTCACAACACCCAACTCCAATCAACTACAAAGAATAAAAAAAGTCAAACACTAGTTTAAAGTGTCTTTAACTTAGGACAAGAAACATCATGAGAGCCCATTACTGTTTGGAAAGGCTCATATACCGAACGTCTTGAAATAATACCGGGAGCGGAAGATTCTATTAATCAAGATTCCAAACTGAAATTTCTCCTCGACCGTCAATTGTTATCCTAAACGATATTAGACTTTTCAATATTATTTTCATCAACACAACGTCTCTATTTTGGCTAATATTCTTATAGATAATATATATATATATATATATATATATATATATATTTACCATCTCTATTTTTACTAATATTCTTATAGATAATATATAGATTATCCACATACTATTTATAATTAGTAAACACGTACTAAGAGGATCCATGCCTAATTATAACTATATTTATATTTGGTTCTTGTTGAATGAACATGAATATGAAAACAAGCTTTCAATAAGTTAGGCATAATTTACGAATTAGATTATTAGAAGCTTTGTTGGTCAATAAGTGATAATCATCATACAAAGATAACTTCCGTGTATGCTCCTCAACCATGTCCCACAAATACTTCTTTCTTTTCGATTCTTTAAAATAGTTAAACATGCTTTAGATTGATTATTATTTCAATATAGATCCAAACAATGTAGAAAGTTTTTCTTTTCTTCTATATCAATCATAGTAGAACTGACGCAGTCTAGTTTGATATCTGTTTTCAAATACGTATATCAACATCATGTTGGTATTTAGGTTAAAACTATTCACAATATAATGAAGGTAGTTATTGTTGGAAATGCATGAAATGTTGAATTCTTAATCAAGATATCATCTAAGAAAGCAGTTAACTAATGAAATAGAGATAAAAACAGTACAAATATAAGTAAACGTATGAGATTTCGTATACTACTAGAATTCGTCCCTACACCTAACCCAATTACAATAGATAACTTATTTTGTAGATGTGTCAAAACAAGGACAACGGAATTCAATTGAAGATGAATGAATGCTAGCTGACTAAGCTGGTGAAGAGAAAGAGCCTTGTTTGTTAATGAGTACTTGGATCCTTTTATAAATAAATTAAGTCTTTGAAAAAACAAAAACAAAGATATAAAGAGTTAAATATGTTTTTGGTCCCTTAACTTTCAGTGAAATTTAAGATTAGTCCATCTCCCATACTTTGGACCAATTTAATCCTCCAATCTTATAGCTGTGTGAATTTAATCTTTTTAACTAAATTTTGTTAAGCTTATTTGACATTTCAAACATGTGACATTTGAGTTGTTTACATCATTTGACACATTTTCACTTTAATATTAGTTGAGAAACATGTTTAAAGCATCAAATAAACTTAATAAAATTTGGTTAAAAAAACTAAAATAAGGGTTTTTCTAGAGATGATGGACTAAATTGGTCAAACATTTTAAAGAGGGATTAATTTCAATTTTTACTAAAAATCAAGAAAACAAAAACATATTTAACCTAAATTCATATATATATATATATA